>Ga0222713_10000270_pt1 | contig 58507 bp, 51 predicted proteins | sample C33_649DmetaG_FD_165061 | JGI IMG/M metagenome (GOLD analysis project Ga0222713, IMG submission 165061) | Estuarine water microbial communities from San Francisco Bay, California, United States - C33_649D | ecosystem: Environmental > Aquatic > Marine > Unclassified | place: USA: California...
CGCTGGAGCCCCGCGCCGAAGGCGCGGAATGGGCTGCGGCACTTGCAGAGAGCTACCGCCCCGAGGCTCAGGTGGTTTCGAGTACGCCCAGCCGCTGGAAAACCCGCTTCAGCGTATGATGCGGACGCTCGCTCTGCTGCTGTTGGCTTTGACCGTTCCTCTTCAGGCGCAGTTGGTCGAAACCACGTTTAATGGAAAAAAAGTTCAGGGAACGGTCATCGATGGCGATACGATTCCGTGGGTGTTTCTGGATGAGATTTTGGTCATGGACAAGCCGACGTTTACCGACGTCGAAGCCCGTAAGCGCTACCTACTGCTTCGCCGTCGTGTACTCAAAGTCTACCCATACGCCAAGGCCGCCGGAGAGCGTTTGGATTCGCTGAATATGCAGCTCGCCAGAGAGAAGTCTGCCCGAAAGCGCGCCAAGTACACGAGGCACTACCAAAAGTTTCTCGAGGAGCGCTTTGAGGCTGAACTCCGCAAACTCACGCGTTCTGAAGGCCAGATTTTGTGCAAGTTGGTCTACCGTGAGACGGACCAAACGGTCTTTAAGCTGATTCGGCAGTACCGCAACTGGTTGACGGCCGTCGGGTGGAGCGTGACGGGATCGTGGTACGACATCAACATTCGCAAGGAGTACGACCCCAAAGGCGACGATGAAGACGCGCTGATCGAGCGGATTTTGCTCCGTTCGTTCGCCTTAGGCGAGCTGAAGGAGCGCGTTCCGCTGGACGTGAATGGCAAACCCCAACCGCGCCGATGAAGGGTCGTTGGGTAGCGCCCTTGAGCGAGTGCGGAATCGGTGGTGCGCTGCAGCAGCTTAAAGCCAATGGTTTGGCTGATGCGCCCATGCTTCAATCGTTAAGCGCCGACGTAATGCGGCAAAGGGCTGCCGGCTTTCCGGCCGACCGTCGTGCGCTACTGGTAGAGGTGCTTAAAGAGCAAGCGGGTCCGAATGCGACGGTCGAGCAACTCGAGCTGATCAACCGGCTTGCGCGTCCCGATGCCGTAACCGTGGTTGCGGGGCACCAGTTGGTGACGGGGCTCGGGCCCTTGTACGTGCACGCCAAAGTGGCCGAAACGGTCGCTCTGGCCGCCTACTGGACCGATCGGGGTGTACCAACAGTTCCCGTGTTTTGGATGGCGAGTGAGGACCACGACGCCGACGAGATTCGACGATTTTTTTGGAGGGGCAGGACACAGGGAAGCTGGGCCGCGCCCGCGGCGCCCCTGCGCAGCGGGGCGATGCCGGCGCAGCCCGTGGCCGATGCGATCAGCCTGTGGATGAAGTCTGAGCAGTTGCCCGAGCCCGTGCGTTGGGCGGCGGAGCGCAGCGAGGACGCGTACCGCACGTCAGCGAACCTCGCCGACGCCACGCGAACGTTGATGCGGCTCTGGCATCCTGAGGTGCTCGTGCTCGACGCGTCCGATGTGCGGCTGAAGGCGGAAGCTGCAGCACTCTGGGACGATGAAATCCGCAACCAAACGTTGTATTCCACGCGCGTCGCGGCAAGCCGTCCTTGGGGTGATCGCGCGGTGCCTGTTCCGTTTCGCCCCTCTGCACTGTTTGCGTTGGATTCGGGTGGGGCGCGGTTCCGCCTGGACCGAAGCGAGGACGGTCAATGGCAGAGGTCCGACGGCCGAGCGATGGGAAGCGACAGCGAGGTCGCACAGTGGGCAGCCGCGCATCCGGACTCGGTCAGCCCCAATGCGCTCCTTCGCCCGATTTACCAAGAGCACATCCTTCCCAACGCGGCGTACACGGGCGGGGCAGGGGAGTTGGCTTACGCCTACCAGCTGGTGCCGTACTGGGCTCAGACCGGTCGCAACCACGGTGTGTGGCGCCTTCGGCACAGCGGAATGTGGGTACCTCCAAGGGCCGACAAAGCGCGTGCGGCCTTTGATGACCAAAACTTTTGCGGAATGTGGAGTCCCCAAAAGCTTCGCGACCACATTCTGCGGATCTCCGGGGCACCGGAGCCGCAAGCTCGGCCCGTTTTATCGGCGCTCATGAATCTAGCACACCGCTACTATGCCCAACCGGGCCTTGAGGCCTCGGTCGAAGCTTGGTTGCGCCGCATCGAGCGCGAAGAAGCTCGAATGGTGGAGCGAATGCGCCGAGAGGCGGGACACCGTGAGTCCGTGGCACTTCGCCGACTGGACCTTCTGGCACAGACGCTATTGCCTTCGGGAACGCTACAGGAACGCATTTGGACCCATTTTGATCTTGTGGAGCACGCGGGTCCCGACGCCGTGCGTGCCTACCTCGATGCCTACAGCCAGCAGGCTGTTTGGGATGAATCAGGCTGGTGGGAATTTACCTGAACCCGCGCCGGGCGCCGTACTTTTGCACACTATGACCGACGCTATCCTCATTCTCGACTTTGGTTCCCAGTACACCCAGCTCATTGCGCGACGGGTCCGTGAACTCAATGTGTACTGCGAAATCCATCCGTTTCACCACATTCCCGAGGATTGGAAGGCCAAGTTCAAAGCGGTCATTCTCAGCGGCTCGCCGTATTCGACGCTCGAGGAAGGGGCGCCAAATCCCGACTTGAGCGTGTTCTACGGTCAGATTCCGCTTTTGGGCGTCTGCTACGGAGCCCAGTTTATGGCCCACACCCGCGGTGGAAAGGTCGCTCGCAGCACGCACCGCGAGTACGGCCGCGCGCACCTCAATCCGTCAGCGGGCGAATCGCGCCTTCTGACCGGAATTCCGACCGGAAGCACCGTGTGGATGAGCCACGGTGACAGCATTGTAACTCTGCCGGCCAACGCTGTTATTGAGGCGACGACCGACAGCATTCCTGTGGCCGCGTTCCGCTTTGAGGGCGAGGATACATACGCGATCCAATTCCACCCCGAAGTGGTGCATTCCGAGCACGGAACCCAGCTGCTCCGCAACTTCATCTATGAAATCGCCGGATGCGCTCCGACGTGGACTCCCGACAGCTTTATTGATGAGACGGTGGCGTCCCTCAAGGCGCAAATCGGCGGCGGAAAAGTCGTGCTCGGTCTGAGTGGAGGTGTGGACTCCACAGTGGCCGCGGTGCTGCTCGACAAAGCCATCGGCGACCGACTTCACTGCATTTTTGTCAACAACGGACTGCTTCGCAAAAACGAATTCGAAGGCGTACTTAAGCAGTACGAGCACCTCGGACTCAATGTGGTGGGTGTTGACGCCAGTGCGGAGTTTTACGGAGCCCTGGCCGGCCAAGAGGATCCTGAAGCTAAGCGCAAGGCTATTGGCCGCACGTTTATCGAGGTCTTTGACCGCGAAGCACACCGCATTCAGGGCGTTGAATTCCTCGGTCAAGGAACCATTTATCCCGACGTCATCGAGTCGGTAAGCGTAAACGGTCCGAGCGTCACCATCAAGTCCCACCATAATGTGGGAGGCTTGCCTGACTTTATGAAGCTTCAAATTGTGGAGCCGCTGCGCAGCCTATTTAAAGACGAAGTTCGCCGTGTCGGAGCAGCCATGGGCCTCAAGCCCGAGCTACTTGGCCGCCATCCCTTCCCAGGTCCCGGACTAGCGATTCGCATTTTGGGGGAGGTGACTGCCGAGAAGGTTGCGATTCTTCAAGAGGTCGACCACATCTTTATTCAGGGATTGCGCGACGCGGGCCTATATGACAGTGTGTGGCAGGCCGGAGCCATTTTGCTTCCCGTCAAGTCCGTAGGCGTGATGGGCGACGAGCGCAGCTACGAGCAAGTTGTTGCGCTGCGTGCGGTGCAGTCGACCGATGGCATGACCGCAGATTGGGTTCACTTGCCCTATGACTTTTTGGCACGAACTTCGAATGCCATTATTAACCAAGTGCGGGGGGTGAACCGCGTCGTGTACGACATTAGTTCCAAGCCGCCTGCAACCATCGAATGGGAGTAAAACACCTTCTAACCGCCGCGTTTACTGCGGTGTCGCTGTTCGCTTCAGCTCAGGGCGGAGCCCGTTGGGCCGTAGTGCTTCCGTTTGGTGTTCAGGCTGATAGTTCTGGTACTACGAAGAACGCTATGGCGAATGAGTTCTATGCGGGGTTTCGCGCTGCGCTCGACTCGTTTGCCGGTTCAGAATGGCCCATAACCCTCGATGTGTACGACTTTGACGAAGCAACAGGACAGGTCGTCGACCACGACTTCAGCATGGAGCTTAATCGCTATCTGAGTCCTTCTGATTTTATGGACGAACTGGCCCAGCTCGATGTGCGCTACGTGGTGGGTCCATTTCGCGCATCCGACAGTGAATCACTTGCCAAGCATGCTGCGGCAACCACCTATGTGGTAAACCCAGTATCTCGAGAAGTTCGAACAGATGACCTTCCACAACTTATTGCCGCAGCGCCTGTTCGCTTTTTGGAGGCTGAAATCCTAGGGCGACTTGCTGCGCAGGACGCTTTGGCACGCCCTAAATCGCGCACGGTACTATTTGATTTAGGGGACAAGGCCAGTATGCTTCAGCGGCAAGCATTCGTTCGCGGCTTCCATGCAATGGGTGCGGACACCACCAAAATCCAAACGTGGGACGGCCGCCCCTCTTCAAATTTAGCGGCACGGGTAGGGGGAGACGATCTTGTTCCAACTCGCTTTGTGCTCTTGGATGACAAAGTGCTCAGTGCTGCCCGAATCTTGCAAGGGCTTCGACAGCGCCCCGCAAGCCAAACTGAATTTTGGACGGTGAGTAGCACGGTAAATAGCCCGTCGCTTGACGCCTTTCTTCTCTTGCGTCAGCCGATCATTTGGGCCCAGACGGACCGCCTGGAGTTTGCGCAGTACGAAAATGTCGACGCCCATATCGCTTCGGTGCTTGGAACCTCTCGTTCGCGCTGGGCATGGTTGGGGTACGACATGGCAATGATGCTCCTCGAAAACGATCCCGAACACTATACCGGCCCGCGCCGAAGCTACGACTGGGGGCAAACGCCAGGTGGAGGTCAGTTCAACCAAGCGATCGAACTCTACCGTTTTGATCCTTCTCGCGGTGTGAACCCTGTAGCTGTTCCCGCGTTACCGTAAGTGCTATGACAGTTCTCGGAATGTTTTTGCTCGCCTACGTCCTCATGGAGGGTGCGGCATGGGCCGCCCACCGCTACCTCATGCACGGCCCACTGTGGATTCTGCATGCCGACCACCACACCAAAGAGCCAGGTTTTTTTGAGAAAAATGACGCCTTCTTTTTGATTTTTGCTATTCCTTCATGGCTCTGCATCATGCTCGGAATGATGTGGGGCGTACCCGAGTCTACGGGCTTTGGTTTCGGAATCGCAGCCTACGGATTCACCTACTTTTTAGTGCACGAAATCTTTATCCACCAGCGCTTTCGCTGGTGGGTGCACACCGACAATGCCTACTTTAGGGCTGTGCGCCTCAAGCACAAGTGGCACCACAAAACCCTTGGCAAAGAAGACTCAAACCACTTTGGTCTCTTGTGGGTGCCTTGGAGTATGGTGCGTGAGGAAGCGCGCAAAATGAAGCAGGAGCGCCGTTCGTGAAGGGTCTCTACTTGCTCTTGATGGGGCTCACGTTTTTAGGCCCCTTTACCCGGGCCTTTGAACCGCGCATCCGCTATATCGGCCAGACCCGGCATTTGCTTGTGGGTACGTTCTTTATGATGTCCTTGTTCATCCCTTGGGACGTGGTTAAAACGGCGAGCGGAGTATGGGGGTTTAACCAGAATTACTTGGTGGGTCCGTCGCTTTGGGGCCTCCCGCTCGAAGAATGGCTGTTTTTTATCATCGTACCGTGGGCCACCTTCTTTATTTATGAGGTGCTGCAGCTTTTTGTTCCTTGGACCCAGTCCAAGCGCAGCGCATTTGTCGTCGTGGAGGTGATCGCCGCCGCGAGCGCCACCCTTGCGCTGGTGTACCAAGATCGGTGGTACACGTTGACGGCGGCGGGCGGACTTGCGCTGGGCTGCACGTGGTTGCTGTGGAAGCGTCCCTGGTGGACGGCGGCCTTTTTGCGCAGCTGGGGCGTGGGCCTCGTACCTTTTTTTCTCGTGAACGGAGTCCTCACGGGCATGTTTCTTCCGGAACCCATTGTGTGGTACAACAACGCCGAGAATATGGGTCTTCGCCTCGGAACCATACCCGTCGAAGATGCGCTCTACGGTATGTTCATGATGCTCATGTACACCGCGGGGGTTCATTGGTCGCGCAGTCGTTTCCCCAAACGCTCGGAATAGGCTATTTTTGCAGCCTAATTCCGTTCTATGCTTACCCGTCGCCACCTCCGCATCAAAACGATGCAAGCGCTTTATGCGTACGTGCAGTCCGACCTCAACGACGCCCAACTTGGATTGCGCCGTCTCGAGGACAGCATTAAGGCGATCAATGATTTGTACCTCTACGAGCTGAGAATTTTTTGGCACTTTAATCATTTTCTTGAGGAGCGACTTGAGATTGAACAGGCCAAGCAGTTTCCGAATCGTCTGCGCGAGGCACAACTTCAGCATTTTTTAAAGCTTCCGTTTCTTGCCCAACTGGTTGCAGATGACAGCATTACTAAGGCATGGGAGCAGCACCGAATCCACTGGGGAGAGTCGGTAGATGTCCTTCGTAAGATCTTTTTCACCTACTGGTCTGAATTTGGCGAAACCTTGATGTGGAACAGCCCCGAGCTCCAGACTGATGAGGCACAAATCACGCACTTGCGGCAGTTTTACAGGGACTTTTTGGCCAACAACGAAGACCTTCAGCAGCACTACGAAGCCATTAACATGCATTGGTCTGATGACCTTGACGCTGCGCAAATGATGGCGGTTCAAACTATGCAGAATGCCCGTAAAAACCGTCCGGTGCTGGTTCCGTTGATTAAAAATGCAGAGGACGGTGAGTTCGCCAAAGAGCTGTTTCTTCATACGTTGCGCCACCAAGCGGAGTGGCAGGAGCGGATGGCCAAAAAAGCCAAGCAGTGGGACTTTGACCGCATGGCTCCGGTTGACCGTAGTATCGTGCAAATGGCATTGAGTGAGGTGGTTGCGTTTCCGCAAATCCCAGTAAAAGTGAGTATCGACGAAGCCATTGAGCTCGCCAAGCAGTACGGATCACCGAAGGCTGCGTCGTTTGTCAACGGAATTCTAGATGCCGTGGTCACCGATTTAAAATCAGAAGGTCGCATTCAAAAGCTCGGACGAGGCCTCATTGGGTCCTAATTTTACCAACTATGAAAACAACAACCATTTTCGTGACTGCCCTTGCCACTCTAGGTGTGGCATGTTCGAATCCTAGTGACCGCATTAAGCCTGAATCCGAGCGCATGGCGCTTGAGGCTGTGCAGAGTGCTGAGCTACCCCAACTCACATTCGCCAACGAGTCGCACGACTTCGGAACCATCAACGAAGGTGAGGTCGTTGAAACGGAATTCAAGTTTACGAATACCGGTAAGGGGCCACTGATTATTTCGTCAGCCCAGGGCTCGTGCGGATGTACGGTTCCAGAATATCCCAATGCCCCAGTAGCACCGGGTGAGGAGGGAGTGATTAAGGTGAGCTTCAACAGCGAAGGCAAACCCAACATGCAAAACAAGACGGTAACCTTGACAACCAATGCCGTTCCGAGTACCAAAGTGTTGACCATTACGGCCAACGTAACCCCCAAAGCCAAATAACATGAACCTATTTCTACAAGCTGAGTCCCAAGGTGGAATCGCGGGCTTTTTGCCCCTTATCGCCATTTTGGCAGTGATGTACTTTTTCTTTTTGCGTCCTCAGATGAAGCGCCAAAAAGAAGAAACAAAGTTTCGCAACGTGCTTTCAAAAGGCATGCGCGTCGTAACGACCGGTGGGGTGCACGGCAAGATTTCTGACCTCGACGAGCACACATTTGTACTCGAGTCCGAGAACAGCCGCCTTCGCCTCGAGCGTTCTGCGGTGAGCAAGGAGCTGACTGCCGCTCGCTACCCCGAGAGTGCAAAGACTGAAGAGAAGAAGAAATAAGCTATTTCTTTAGAAAAGAAAAGCCCGAGCGCGAGCTCGGGCTTTTTTTGTGGGGTGCGTTGCGGTTAAATTCGCTTGAGTTGGTCCTTGAGCATTTTGAGCTGGTCGGCCAAAAGCCCTTTGTCATCCAACTTCTTGGCCTCGGTCAACAATGCTTGAGCTTCTGTTTTGCGGCGGCGCGACATGGCCATCGCGGCAAGCTGCATCTTTGCGAGGGCGCGGTCCTGCTTCATGCGAAGCCCGGTATTTAAGGCCTTGCGCATAAAGGACTCTGACTGCGACATGTTGGTTTGCGACAGCATGAGTCCGCGCAGAAAGTAGTAGTAGGCCAATTGACCTTTGATCAGGGTTTGTTCGGGGTGCTTTAGGGCGTCGAGCTGAGCTCCAGCTTTGGTGAAGTTCTGCGAACGCACATACCAAAGGGCCATGAGAATGCGCTCGTTCCGAAAGTGGATGAGGATGGGGATGCCCGCGAGGAGGGTGAGAAAAATTCCGTTGCCCCAATTCGTCTCAATGAACTGATAGGTGGCAAGCGCAAGGATGGCGGCCGCAATGGCCAAGCGTAGGTAGCGTCGAATCATGACGCAAAAATAGGGCGGGACTAGTCGAGGATTTCGATGCGGTTGCGACCAAGGCGAACTTGGCCTTCGCTTTCGAGGCGCTTGAGCAGGCGCGAAACCACTTCGCGCGAGGAATTCAGGGCCTGCGCGATTTCAAAATGGCTCATGTGCACTTCGCGGTCTTCGCTGCGCCGCGCTTTTTCGTGCAGAAAGTGAATTAAGCGCTCGTCCAATTGGCGGAACGCCACATCGTCCAAAGCGCTTAGGGCCTCGTCAAACCGCTTTTGGTAGGACCTCAGGACGTAGTTCAGCCACTCGGAATTGCGGTGCAGCAAGTCCTGAACGACATGGATGGGAACGCAGAGTACCGTGCTGTCCTCTTCGGCGAGCACCTCAAGGCTTGGAGATTGGCCGTAGAGGCTTCCAAAGGTGTTGCTGCAGGCGCTGCCGGGTTCCAGGGTATAGAGGTAGAGTTCGCGGTCTTCGGCGCTGTCTTTGCGGGCGACGCGCAGGCTGCCTTCTAAGACAATGGGCACGTACTTCATGCTTTGCCCGGGCTCCATGACGTAGTCGCCCGCACGGAAGTTCAGGATTCGACCTTCGCGGGCCAGCGTTTCGGCCAGTTCGGGTGAAGCGAAGCCGAGAGCTTCTTGAATGTGGGATACAGGTACCATAGGGGGCATTAAAATTAGCGAAAAATGCTAAGACCGCTTTTTGAAGTTTATCAACCTGGCCTGTGGAAAACTTCGCGCGCTTAACGCTCGCTTAATCAGGCATTCCGGTAATTTCAGCAGAACCAAATTCCGCAACGATGCCCGCAGCTCCGAAGAAAATCCGCAAAATTTTTGTCCTTGACACGTCCGTAATTCTGTACGACCACAACGCCATCATGAATTTCGAGGAGCACGATGTGGCGATTCCGATTCCGGTGCTAGAGGAGTTGGACGAGTTTAAAAAGGGTTCCGACACCAAAAACTATGAAGCACGAGAATTCATTCGAATGCTCGACAAAAAGGCCGAAAACAAATCCCTCACTGACTGGATTGCGTTGAATGGTTCGAAGCGTGGAAAGTTCCGCGTGGTAATGGACACGCCAGGATTGGGAGTAGATGCGACGGCGGTGTACGGCAAGGGCAAGAACGACCACAAGATTCTCAACGCCGCACTCTACCTGCAGGAGCAGGAGCCCAATCGCCCCGTAGTGCTGGTGACCAAGGACATCAATTTGCGCCTCAAAGCAAAGGCGCTGAATGTCGCAGCTGAGGACTACCTCACCGGCAAGGTGAAGGAGACCGATACCGTGTTTACCGGCAGGGCTGAATTGGATGGTTTTCCTGAAAAGCAGCTTCAAACGCTGTACGAGCAGAAGCGCGTCCCCATGGATCTGGGGCTTAAAACAATTCAGAAGTTGAATTTGCAGCCCAACCTGTTTTACATACTTAAAAACGGAAAGAGTAGCGGGCTTGGATTTTTCAACTCCCAAACCAGCGATATGGAGCTGGTGGAGAAGTCGGCGTACTATGGAATCAAGCCCAGAAATGCCGAACAAACGTTTGCTATGCACGCAATTATGAACCCGCACATCAAGTTGGTGACCCTCACGGGGGTGGCGGGAACGGGCAAAACACTGTTGGCGTTGGCTGGCTCTCTGGAGCAGCGCCGCGACTTCAAGCAGATTTACTTGGCGCGGCCGATTGTTCCCTTAAGTAACCGGGATATCGGATTCCTGCCGGGCGACGCGGAGCAAAAGATCAATCCCTACATGCAGCCGCTTTGGGACAATCTGAAGTTCATCAAGAACCAGTTTGGCGAGCGCGATCGCAACTACAAGCAGATTGACGAGATGGTGGCCAATGAAAAGATCTTGGTGACGCCCTTGGCCTACATCCGCGGACGTTCGCTGAGCAACGTCATTTTCATTGTGGACGAGGCCCAGAACCTTACTCCGCACGAGGTCAAGACCATCATTACCCGAGCCGGAGAGAATTCGAAGTTCATTTTTACCGGTGATGTGCGACAAATCGACACGCCCTACCTCGACGAGCAGTCGAACGGACTCAGCTACCTCGTGGACCGACTCAAGGGACAGCCGCTGTATGCCCACGTATCGCTCGTGAAGGGCGAACGCAGCGAGCTGGCAAACCTGGCGAACGATCTACTCTAGTCGGGCGGAATAAAAAAGGCGGACCATTCGGCCCGCCTTAACGTCTCCGTCGGTCGCTTAGCGCGGACCGGCAGCTTTGATTTCATCGCTGGTTCCGGCCTCGAACTTGGTGAAGTTGTCTCGGAACATACCCGCAAGACGTGCTGCACCCGCGTCGTAGGCGGTAGTATCGGCCCACGTGGCCCGCGGATCTAGGATTTCGGTGGGGACACCAGGGCATTCCGCAATCCGGGCAAGTCCAAAGAGCTCGTCGGTCGCCGTGGGGGCGTTTTCCAACTCGCCACCCATCGCGGCTTGAATAAGGCGGCGGGTGTTTTTAAGAGATATGCGGTGGCCGGTGCCGTAGGCTCCGCCCGTCCAACCCGTGTTGACGAGCCACACTTGAATGTCGGTGCCTTCGAGCTTGTTCATAAGCATTTCAGCATACGCAGAGGGGTGAAGCGGCATGAAGGGTGCGCCAAAGCATGCCGAGAAGGCGGCCTTGGGTTCGGTGACGCCCGCTTCGGTTCCGGCCACCTTTGCGGTGTAGCCACTCATAAAGTGGTATGCGGCTTGGGCTCGAGTGAGCTTCGAGAGCGGGGGCAAGATTCCGTAGGCGTCCGCCGTCAAAAAGAAGATGTGCTTGGGCGCGGGGCCTTGCGACGGAAGTACGATGTTGTCGATGAAATCAATTGGGTAGGAGACCCTTGTGTTTTCGGTAATCGACTTGTTTTCGTAGTCCGGAACGCCTGCGGCGTTGAGCACCACGTTTTCAAGCAGAGCTCCTGGGCGAATCGCGCGAAAGATGTCTGGTTCTTTTTCTTCAGTGAGGTCAATCACCTTGGCGTAGCAGCCGCCTTCAAAGTTAAACACGCGTCCCGCAGGGGTCCAGCCGTGCTCGTCGTCGCCAATGAGCTGGCGATTTGGGTCTGCGCTCAATGTGGTTTTTCCCGTCCCCGAAAGGCCAAAGAAGAGGGCAGTAGCCCCGTCTGAACCAAGGTTGGCTGAGCAGTGCATGGGCAGAGTTTGGTGCTGGGTAGGCAGCAAAAAGTTCAGCGCGCTGAAGATTCCTTTTTTCATTTCACCGGTGTAGCCGGTTCCGCCCACGAGAATGGTTTTGTCGTCAAAACTCAAAATGGCGAAGTTGGCCTGGCGCGTGCCGTCGCGTTCAGGGACCGCTTCAAAACCGGGGGCGTGAATGATGGTCCACTCGGGGTTAAAGCCGTCGAGCTGCGCTTCAGTGGGGCGCAAGAACATGTTGTAGCAAAACAAGTTGTGCTCTGGGAATTCATTGATCACGCGAAGGCTGATCTGCACTGAATGTTCTGCGCCCGCAAAAGCATCACGCACGTAAAGGTTCTTGCCGTCGAGGTAGTCGAGCACACGCGCTTTGAGGGCGTGGTATGCCTCAGCCTCAAACGGAATGTTCACTTTGCCCCACCATACGCGGTCCTCCGTATGCCGGTCGCGCACGATGAAGCGGTCTTCTGGGGACCGACCGGTGAACTTCCCCGTGGGGATGTTCAGGACGCCGTTGGCCGTTAATGTTCCGCGGCCCATGTCGAGGGCGAGCTGGGTCAGTGTTTGAGGATCAAGCTGGTAGCTAAAGCTCGCGCGGTCTAAGCCAGAAATGCTTAAAACGCCTTTAGATTGGGTAAGGCTCATGTAGGGGTCAGTTATCAAGGGTTAATGCAAAATTAAGGTACCTTGCAGCCTCATTCGACCCTTGTGAAAAAGATCGCTGTCCTAGGAGCTGGCCGGTCCGCCGGCCCACTGATTGAGTACTTGGCTACCCATCCCGATGCTTCGGCGTGGAATGTTACGGTATTTGACCAAGATTCTGAAATTTTAGCCCGAAAAACGGCTTCGCTAGCGAATATTACTGTTGAGTCGGGCGACCTCCGCAATGAGGACCTGCTCGATCGAATTGTGAAAATGCACGATATCGTGGTCTCAATGCTGCCAGCGACGATGCACCTTCCTGTGGCTCAGCGTTGTGTACGTGAGGGGAAGCACCTTGTTACGGCCTCCTACATCAGTCCTGAAATGCAGGCCCTCGATTCCGAGGCCCGTGCCAAAGGCTTGGTGTTTGTCAACGAATGCGGCGTGGACCCCGGAATCGACCACATGTCGACCATGGAAATCCTTCACCGCCTCAAGCGCGAAGGCGCCAAAGTAACATCCTACGAAAGTTTTTGTGGCGGAATCCTCGCACCCGAGAGTCCTACCAATCCTTGGGCCTACAAGTTCACCTGGAATCCTCGAAACGTCGTGATGGCGGGATCGGGTGGGGCAGTGCACTTCATTCAAGAGGGCAAGTACAAGCACATTCCCTACCATCAAGTCTTTCGCCGAACGGAGTTTCTGGAGATTCCGGGCTACGGACGCTTTGAAGGCTACGCCAACCGCGATTCGCTAAAGTACCAGTCCGCCTATGGTTTGGATGGAATCGGAACGATGTACCGAGGGACCCTTCGCCGCCCCGGGTTTTGCCGCGCGTGGGACGTCTTTGTCAAGTTGGGCGCGACGGACGATACGTATCCGCTCGAGCACGTGGATCAAATGACCCACCGCGACTTTCTGAATACCTTCTTGGCCTACCATGCCTCAGACAGCGTCGAGCTCAAGTTGATGCACTACATGAACATCAGCCAGGATTCAGACCTAATGGAGAAGTTCGAATGGCTGGGCCTGTTCACCGACGAGCCCGTTGGTTTAAACGAAGGGACACCTGCACAAGTTCTTCAGCACATCCTGATGAAAAAGTGGACAATGACCGACGCCGACACGGACATGCTCGCCATGATTCACCGCATTGAATACGAGCTAGCTGGAGAGAAGTTTCGAATTCAGTCTTCGTTGGTGGCCAAAGGCCGGTCGGCGGAGGTGACCGCAATGTCCTATACCGTCGGATGGCCTGTAGCTATGGCTACTCGCCTGGTGGCTTTAGACTTGGTTCCGGAGCGCGGAGTTCTCATGCCCAACGTCGCTTCCCTGTACGAGCCCATTCTCAGCGAGCTCGGTGCACGCGGAATCCGTTTCGACGAGCGGGTTCAAAGATTGTAAAGCTCCTCCGGAGCGCAGAGGTAGATGGTGCGCCCGGGCTTGTCCACTCGTTCAATAAAGGGGTCAATTACGGGAATCAGCACATTCTGTTCACGTCCGTCTACCTTGATTTCAAAGAGGTCTTGCGCGGGGTATTCCACAACCTGAACCAAGCTCATTTCAGATTCAACACCTGTATTTACTACACGAAACCCTGGGAGTTCGTGGTAGTAGAACTGGTCGTCATCTAGTTCTGGAAGCAGCGATTCGGGCAGCCACAGTCCACGACCCACAAGGGCTTGCGATTCCGGCTCGCTATCGACGCCTTCAAAGCGCACGATGGCCTCGTCGGCTTTAACCAATCGAGCATTGGCCACAAAAAAGGGGAGGGCCTTGCCGCGCTCTTCAACAAAGTACGCGTCAAGGCCCTGATATGGTGTGGGGTCGTCGGCCGTAAGCCGAACCACCACGTCTCCTTTAAAACCGTGCTTTTTTCGCACGTATCCGACCTGGAAGTAGCCCTCCACGGTCGCCTAGATTATTCTGCGTCGGCTGCGGGAGCCTCTTCGGTAGCGGCTTCAGCAGTAGGAGCCTCTTCAGCGGCTGCCTCAACGGCAGGTACCTCTTCAGCGGCTGCTTCAACAGCGGGAGCTTCTTCAGCGGCTACCTCAACGGCAGGTGCTTCTTCACCAGCAACTTCTTCTGCAACCACTTCAGCTACAGGAGCTTCTTCAACCACCGCGTACTTAGCTGCTACAGCTTCTGCGCGCTTGGCGTTGGTGTCAGCTTCTGCTTTCAGACGATCAGCCTTTGCTTTCTCAGCTGAACTGGTCAAGTTGGTGATTTTGTTGTCAACCAATGACTGCTTATCGTTCAACCACTTTGTGAAGCGCTCTTCAACTTGCTCAGCAGTCAGCGCACCTTTCTTCACACCCTCGAGAAGGTGCTTTTTCATAAGAACACCCTTGTACGAAAGAATTGCACGGGCAGTGTTGGTTGGCTCAGCGCCGCTCATCATCCACTCCAAAGCGCGCTCAAATTTGAGGTCGATGGTAGCGGGGTTGGTGTTAGGATTATACTGGCCCAAGTCCTCGATGAACTTACCGTCGCGCTTTGCGCGGCTATCAGCTACTACGATGGTGAAGATGGGGCGACCTTTGCGGCCGTGACGTTGAAGGCGAATGCGTGTTGCCATAGTGAGTTAACGTTTTAGAAGGGTCCTAAACCCAGATGTTAAGATTAGGGCTGCAAAATTAGTAAAAAAATCTGAATTTCCTAATAGGCTTTTGGCCCTTGGCTGTTGGCTACTAGCCACTCGTTACTAGCAACTTGCCACTAGCTATTCGCTACTAGCCACTCGTTACTAGCAGCTTGCCACTAGCCACTAGCAACTAGCTACCAGTAACACTTGGCCCTACGCCACCTTTACCAATCTCAGCTAATCTTGCTAACCTTGCCAACGAGGCAACGAGCTAACCTCGCCAACCTTGCCAATTAGGCCAACTGCGCCAGCAAGTCGTGCTTGCTCACAATATGGTCGCCATCCGCAGCCTGAACGACCAACGCATTGAAGGCTTCTCCCATAGCGTGGACGCCGTCGAGTAGTGAAGAGGTAGCGGGCAGAACCGGGAACGGTTTGCCCATCACGGTACGCACCAGTTGCTCGATTCCACCGTCGCCCGAGGTGAGGGCAGTAATTACGTGCGACTCGGTAAGGCTACCGACGTACGAAGTGCCATCGTGCACGGGGAGTTGGCTGATTCCGAAACGCTTGAACTGAACGATTGCGTTGTTGATCGGCTCTTCGGGAAAGATGGTTACCAACGGACGTGCAGCGCGACCTTGAACGGCCTCGCCGAGCGTCTTCCATTCTTCGCGAAGGAATCCGCGCTCGCGCATCCAGTCGTCGTTGTAGATTTTGCCGACGTAGCGGCTTCCGTGGTCGTGAAAAAGGACGACGGTGACGGCATCGGCGGGAAGCAAGTGCTTGAGCTGGCGCAGCCCTTGAAAGGCGGAACCGCACGAATACCCAAGCAGGAGGCCCTCGCGGCGCGCAAGTTCACGTGCTGCTAAGGCGCCATCGCGGTCGGTAACCTTTTCAAAGCGATCAATGAGGCTAAAGTCCACGTTTTTGGGAAGGATGTCTTCGCCAATTCCTTCAGTGATGTAGCCGTATATTTCTTGGGTGTCGAATTCGCCGGTTTCGTGGTACTTCTTGAACACGGAACCGTAGGTATCGACGCCCCAAATCTGAATGTCGGGGTTCTTTTCTTTGAGGTACTGGGCGACTCCTGAAATGGTACCGCCGGTTCCGACGCCCACGACGAAGTGCGTAATGCGGCCTTGGGTTTGCTCCCAAATTTCGGGTCCAGTCGACTCGTAGTGCGCCTGGCGGTTGCTCAGGTTGTCGTACTGATTTGGAAAAAAGCTGTTGGTGATTTCGGAGTTCAACCGGCGCGCCACCGAGTAGTAGGAGTCGGGGTGGTCCGGAGCAACGTTGGTCGGGCAAACGTGGATTTCGGCCCCCAGGGCGCGCAGCACGTCCATTTTCTCTTTGGACTGCTTGTCGCTCATCGTGCAAATGAGGCGGTATCCTTTGATGACGGCGGCTAATGCGAGGCCCATTCCGGTATTGCCCGAGGTGCACTCGATGATGGTTCCGCCCGGTTTGAGGCGGCCGTCGCGCTCTGCGTCTTCGACCATTTTTAGGGCCATGCGGTCCTTAGTGGAGTGGCCGGGATTGAAGTACTCAACCTTTGCATAGACTTCGCCAGGAATGTCTTTGGTTAAAGCGTTCATACGGATCATCGGCGTGCGTCCAATGGTCTCTAAAATGTTCTCGTAAATGGGCGGAATTTCTCGGGTCATCATAGGGTACGAAGGTAGGGTGTAGGGCGAAGGATGCCGCGAACTTCTGAGCTGAGTTCGGATTCACGTGCAATGAGGTCCGATAAACTAATGGCCTTTAACGCGTGTACGGTTTCGTTTCGGACCTGAACCAGAGCGTCCTGAACTGCACATGCAGTGGGGTTTGGGCATTCCGAACACGGTTGGTAAAACCGGTGCGAGGCGCAGGGGAGAAGTGCAATGGGCCCCTCCACCACGCGAAGAATGTCTGCAAGTGAAATTTGATCTGCGGGCAATGCAAGCTGGTAACCTCCGTTGCGCCCGGGTTCAGAATGAAGCAGTTCGGCCTCGCGGAGCTCTCTAAGGATTTGTTCAAGAAAGCGGCGAGGACTGTGTGTAAGCTCAGCCAGTCGGGCCGTTGAAAAGCGTTCGCCGGGCTGCTTCGCCATGCGGTGCAGGGCGTGCAGGGCGTAGACGCTCTTGCGGTTTAGCATCCGTAGATGCGGTTCAGGACCATGGCGAGGCGCACGCCGGCTTGCACCAAGCGCTCCTCGAGGCGTGAATAGTTTTCGTAGCCGTAGCGGTAGCTCAGATTTTCAATGCCTTCGGGCGGATAAATTCCGGCCATTCGCAGCGCCTTGGACTCGTTGGCCCAGTCGAGGTAGCTTCCGCTTTGGTACTGCTTTACGCGGTCTTGCGGAGTCGTGCGCATAAGGTGTTGGCTGTATTCGGTGTACGAAAGCTGCGTTCCGTCAATAAGTTCGCTGTCCCAAATGCGGTGAAGGTTGCTGCTTTTTCCGAAGTACTTAATCTTAAAATCGTTGCCGCCCTTGTCGTCGCCACGGCCCACGTGAAGTGGTTGGTGAAGGTCGCCAATGAGGTGAACAAGAACTTTAATTGCAACGGCCTCGCCGCCGTGCGTGAACTTTTTGGTTTCGAGTTCGCGCACGATTTCTTCGAGCTTTTTGAGGATGTCGCCTTGGGTGGGTGTCCCGGCCTCAGCGTAGGTCTGATGGTCGCCGATGGTACAGTAGTGCCAGGCGTCCCAGTGGTCGTAGGCCTTGTCGGACTTGATTTCGTCCATCCACGTCGAGCAGAGCGCGAGACTCTCACCCTGAAGAATGGCAGTAATTTTCTTTTCGGTGCAGGGTTTAAGGTGCGCGGTGGCGATTTCACCGACAATGCGGTGGCCCGTTTGACCCCATCCAAATGCGGAATAGCTCGCGGTCCACGCGAGGAACACAATTCCAAGTAGTTTTTGACGCATGCTCAAAGGTAGTAAGCGCTTAACTGCGGGCGTATCTTCGCATTCCATGGAATCACGTGATTTTTTTGTCCACCCCACCGCAGTGGTAGACGACGGGGCCGAAGTCGGACCCGGATGCAAAATTTGGCATTTTACGCACATCATGCCTGGAGCAGTTCTAGGCCCCGGATGCAACGTGGGTCAGAATGTAGTGATTTCGCCGGGTGTCGTCCTAGGCCGCAACGTAAAGGTTCAGAATAATGTCAGTTTGTACACGGGCGTAACCTGTGACGACGACGTGTTTTTGGGGCCGAGTTGTGTGTTTACGAATGTGACGAATCCCCGTTCCGCCGTCAACCGTCGCGATCAGTACGCCGAGACGCGTGTAGGCCGCGGAGCCAGTATTGGCGCCAACGCCACGATTGTATGTGGCCACAACATTGGTGCCTTTGCATTTATCGGAGCCGGTGCCGTGGTGACCAAAGAAGTTCCGCCCTATGCCCTCGTAGTGGGCAACCCAGCCCGCCAAATGGGCTGGATGAGTGAGTACGGCCACCGCCTTGAGTTTAATTCAGAAGGACGTGCGACGTGTCCCGAAAGCAATGAAATCTACGTCCTGAGCGACAATTCAGTGACGAAACAACAACCCAATCCTTGATCATCATGCATTACCCCATTGAAGCCCAACGCAGCGAAGAGCTCGAACTCATTCGAGCCGCCGCCGCAGAATTCGCCCAACAGCATATTTTGCCCCACGTCATGGAGTGGGACGAGGCCCAGACCTTCCCGAAGCAGCTCTTTCACGAAATGGGCAAGCTCGGCTTTTTGGGCGTGTTGGTTAGCCCTGAATTCGGTGGTGCCGGAATGGGGTACGCCGAATACATCACCATTATCGATGAAATCGCTCAGGTCTGCGGCAGTATTGGTCTCAGTGTGGCTGCCCACAATTCATTGTGTACGCAGCACATCAATCAATTCGGAACCGAGGAGCAGAAGCGCCGTTGGCTTCCGAAACTCGCCACTGGCGAATGGATTGGCGCGTGGGGCCTTACCGAGACAGGTACCGGTAGCGATGCCGGCGGAATGAATACCACCGCGGTGCGCGACGGCGACGGATGGCGTTTGAACGGAAGTAAGAACTTCATCACCCACGCCATCAGCGGTGACGTGGCCGTGGTCATCGCACGCACGGGTGAAAAGGGCGACAGCCACGGAATGACTGCGTTTGTAGTTGAAAAGGGCACGCCCGGATTTCAAGGCGGGCGCAAAGAGAACAAGCTCGGTATGCGGGCCAGCGAGACCGCAGGGCTATTTTTTGACAACTGCTTTGTTCCCGGTGATCAGGTGCTGGGTCAGGTAGGAGAGGGCTTCATTCAGTCGATGAAAATTCTCGACGGTGGCCGAATTTCTATTGCAGCGCTGAGTGTAGGGATTGCCAAAGGCGCGCATGCTGCGGCCGTGCGCTACAGCCGCGAGCGCGAGCAGTTTGGGCAACCTATCGGAGACTTTCAGGGCATCGCCTTCAAGCTGTCTGAAATGGCTACCAAAATTTACGCTTCTGAGCTGATGACGCGTCACGCTGGATCGCTAAAGGATCAAGGCCTCAAAGTGACCAAAGAATCCGCGATGGCCAAGCTCTTTGCGAGCGAAACGGCCGTTGAGGTTTCCACGGACGGGGTTCAAGTTCATGGAGGCTACGGCTACACCAAGGACTACCCCGCCGAGAAGTACTACCGCGACGCCAAACTCTGCACCATCGGCGAGGGAACTTCTGAGATCCAGAAGCTCGTAATCGCTCGCGATTTTAAGCGTTCGTAGATCACAAACTCATTGGGGAGGGCCGTTAACGCGGCCCCCTCGTTCGGCCCCCTCGAGGCTTGGAACGTATAGGGTAATTGTGGTTTCTTTGTAAACTATGATGCGGATTCTACGTTTCCTTACTGCGGCAGCCTTCTTGGTGCTGTCAGCTACACAGGCACAGGCTACCCACGCGTACGGTGGTGAAATCACTTGGAAGTGTTTTACAACCGGGCCGAACGCGGGCAAGTTCAAGTTTTACATGATTCTGTACCGGGACTGCGGTAGCGGCAATGCGACCCTTCCAGGTGGTACTGTGATTTTGAATTCAAACTCTCCGGCAGGAAACATTACACTGTCACAGGTGGGCACCAATACAGATGTATCACCGACGTGCTACATTACCCCGGCTCCGATACGTTGCAACGTCGCGGCCTCGGGACAAGGTGCCCTTGAGGAAGCTCGTTTTGAATCGGCATTTTTGAATTTGAACGGAACTCCTCCTGCGGGCGGGTGGGAGTTTAGCTATTCTCTGTGTTGCCGACCCAATACCTTGACCAATTTGGTCAGTCCAGGTGGTGCCAACCTGTACTTGCGCGCCGTGATGTATCCCTACAGTATCAATGGCATTCAGCAAAACACCAATCCGTGCTACGACTCATCTCCTCGCTTTCTCGAGCCACCAAAATCTGTGATTTGTACAGGTTACGAGTACACGTACGCTCAGTTTGCGTTTGACGACGACTTGGATTCGATTTACTACGACTGGGCTCCCTCACTGAACTCGAACGGTGCGCTGATTAACTACACATCTGGTTACTCGGCCACAAGCCCTCTTCCCAACGGAGGTGTACCTGCCCAACTCAATAACGTGACGGGTAACATTACACTAACCGCGTCATCCGGAGGTTCGTTTGCCACGTCAATTAAGGTCTCTGCATACCGTTGCGGTCAAAAGATCGCAGAAGTGTTCCGAGACATTCCAATGGCCATTCGTAGTGATTGCCCAAACTTGCCGACGGGTCAGCCGAATACGCCGCCGACACTAGCAATTACGAATATCCCTGGATTTCCGCCAATCACACCGGTCATCATTAACAACGATACCGCATACTACGAGGCCACAGTATTTGCTGGACAGCAAGTGAGGTTTAACCTTGTATCTCAGGACCCTCAACTACTTCCCAACTTCCTACCACAAACTATTGCCTTCCAACCGAGCGGTGGTCAGTTTGGGGTTCCCTTTACAAACACAGCCTCGGGCTGTTTAAACCCCCCGTGTGCGACTGTCGTTCCGGTAGCCCCTCAGGCTACGTTGACGAATCCGTTGAACAACGAAGTGCTGTTTAACTGGCAGACTTCGTGCAACCACATTGCCTATCAGGGTACCCAGTGCGGTAGTCCGACGAATCAATACACCTTCGCGATGCGGATGCAGGACAATTTCTGTCCGATTCCTGCAGTCTCGGTGAAGTCTGTCCTCATCAATGTTGTTTCGACAATTCCGGTTCCGCCAGATATGTCTAATGCGTGTGTTTCACTGAACACTACAGGTGGAATTGACTTGTCGTGGGGCTATCCCGTCGATACCGGCATGAACTTCGACGCGTACGTGATTTACCATTCGACGAATCCTACCGCGCCGTTTACAGTCCTTGATTCGGTGTTTAACTACAATCAGTTGTCGTACACGCACAATGCACCAGGCACGGGCGCGCACTACTACTACATCCGAACGAAAGGTGGATGTGGGTACATCTCGGTACCAACCGATACCCTGCAAACGATTCAGATGGCATTGACTTCGTTGCCGCCCACAAATTCGTATGTTGCCGACTTGGCATGGAACCCAAGCTCGTCGAGCTATACCCAAGGCTATGAAGTGTGGCGTCGCCAACTTCCTACGGGGGCATGGGGAATGATTGCCACAACCAATTCGCTGACCTACCGCGATACGGTAAACGTCTGCGGACAAAATTTGGAATACCAAATTCGTACTATCTCGGGCTGTTCGAGCACCAAGGAGTCGGACTTCTTCTCTGATCAAGTGAATACCGACCAGCTCGTTATCGATAGCGTTACCACTCAAAACGCTGAAGTGTTTATGGCCTGGACTCCAGGTTCGAGCAACGACATTGTGGACTACTACGTCCTTCGCCGTGATGCGGCAGGAAGTTGGGTGCCCATTGATACCGTCAAGCCGGGTGCTGCCATGCCGTACAAGATTAAAGGCTCTGTAGAAACAGTTAAAGATTTCTACAAGGTTGTTTCGGCCGATTCGTGCGGAAACATTAGCTCAGACCTCTTGGTTCGTGCGGCAAATAATATTGTTCTCACCGAAAACATGGATCCATGTGAGGGCGTAATGCGCTTGCGTTGGAATACCTACAAGGGCTGGACCGCAGTGAAAAACTACCAAATCTGGATGGAAGAAACGCCGAATGGTGGCGCTACGACCGTGAGCATGATTGGATTGGTCGGGCCAAATGATTCTACGTTTAACCAGCGCAACCTCAACGGTGGCACGACCTACTGCTACTACATCAAGGCGGTGGATGCCACAGAGACCCTGTTCAGTAGCTCGAACCGTATTTGCATCAACAGTCTGGCCGTACAGCGTTCGCGCCTTCTCTATGTGGCAAAAACTAGCGTTCGTGAAGACCGTGCCGTAGAGTTGGTGTGCTTCATCGACAAGGACGCTGACATCGTAGACTTTGACGTACAGCGTGCTGATGAGTTGGGTGGTCCGTTCAAGTCGTTGGGACGCCTTCCTAAGCCGATTACGGGCCCGTGGGAGTTCCGCTACAAGGACTTTACCGCGAACCCCGAAGACCACCGGTACGTCTACCGCATCGTTGCGACCGATAGCTGTGGAAACATTGACACGGCCTCAAACATTGGACGTACCATGGTCCTTGAAGTTGAAGAGAACGACAACCTTACGAACTTCTTGACGTGGAATCCCTACCAAGATTACATGGGCGGGGTTGATCGCTACGAAATCTACCGTGCCGTGATGCCCAACGGGGGGTACCAATTGATGGGATCCACTGCAGATACGTTTTTCTTGGACAATACCCGTCCATTGGGTGACTACTCTGGGCTCGTGCAGTACCGCGTAGTGGCGGTAGAGGGTCCCAATCCGCTCGTGTTCCGCGATGCCGACGGAAGCATCTTCCGTTCAACTTCGTCGGTGGCAGTGGCAGAGTTTGCGCCTCGCGTATTTATTCCCAATAGCTTCAATCCGAAGTCAGATGTAGCAGCCAACCGCGGGTGGAAGCCCGCCCAAGCGTACGTTAGCCCCGGAAGCTACAGCCTTGAGATTTTTGACCGCTGGGGTCAGCTGGTATTTGAGACCAAGAATGAGAACAAAGCTTGGGATGGTCGTATGAATGGTGAGTTTGCGCCTTCAGGGGTGTACACCTTCCAGCTTCGCTACCGCAGCATTGAAGGTGAGGTAGTCGAACGACGCGGAACCCTGAATTTGCTCTACTAACCGATAAGGTTCATAACTTATTCTGGAATCCGCCCCGGCAACGGGGCGGATTTCGTATTTTTGCATGCAACTTAATCCCAAGTTGCCATGGCTGATTTCGGCTCCAAATTTCTCGGTGAGTACCTCACCTACGACGACGTCCTACTCGTTCCCGCTTTTTCTGAAGTGCTTCCGCGCGACGTGCGCTTGACGTCACGCTTCAGCCGCAACATTGAACTGAAGGTTCCGATTGTATCGTCCGCGATGGATACGGTGACCGAAGCGGGGATGGCCATTGCCATGGCCCAGGAGGGTGGAATCGGTGTCCTTCACAAGAACTTGACCGCCGAGCGCCAAGCGATGGAGGTGCGCAAGGTGAAGCGGGCAGAGTCCGGAATGATCCTTGACCCCGTCACCCTGACTAAAGATGCCAGTATCGGCGAGGCCAAGAAGTTGATGGCGGAGTACCGCATTGGTGGAATCCCTGTCGTGGATTCTGCGAAGAAATTGATCGGAATCATCACCAACCGCGACCTGCGGTTTGAGCACGACGACACCCGAAATGTGGGTGAAGTAATGACGGCAGAAGGTTTGGTGACCGCGGCTGAGAACACGACGATGGAGCAGGCTGAAGTTATTTTGCAGCGCAATAAGATTGAAAAGCTTCCGGTGGTAAAGGCAGACGGTACGCTGCTTGGATTGATTACGTACCGCGACATCAGCAAGAAGCGCACGAAGCCGTTTAGCAATATTGACGAGTTTGGACGCCTTCGGGTTGCGGCCGCAGTGGGCGTTACCGGAGACGTACTCGAGCGCGTAGCCGAGTTGGTGGCCGCCAATGTGGACGCGATTGTAGTCGATACTGCACACGGCCATACGCGCGGCGTGGTTGAGGTCCTTCAAAAGATTAAAAAGGCCTTCCCTAAGCTCGATGTGGTTGTGGGAAACATCGCGACGGCTGAGGCTGCAAAGTACCTTGTCGAGGCGGGCGCTGATGCCGTGAAAGTCGGAATCGGTCCGGGTTCCATCTGCACCACCCGCGTAGTGGCGGGAGTTGGGGTTCCGCAGCTTAGCGCCGTCATGGCGGTCGCTCAGGCGATTAAAGGCTCAGGTGTTCCGGTGATTGCCGACGGCGGAATTCGCTACACCGGAGACATCGTCAAGGCCATTGCCGCAGGCGCGGATTGCGTCATGCTGGGTTCCATGTTCGCAGGAACAGAAGAGGCTCCTGGGGACACCATTATTTTGGATGGACGCCGCTACAAGAGCTACCGCGGAATGGGTTCGCTCGAAGCCATGCAGGCAGGATCAAAGGACCGCTACTTTCAAGATGTCGAAGACGACGTGAAAAAGTTGGTGCCTGAGGGCATTGTGGGCCGGGTTCCGTACAAAGGCAACGTCGGCGAGGTGATGTACCAGTTTGTGGGCGGATTGCGTGCGGGCATGGGCTACTGCGGAGCCGCGACCATCAAAAACCTTCAGGAGGACGCGCAGTTTGTGCGCATTACGGCGGCAGGAGTGGCCGAAAGCCACCCGCACGACGTGACGATTACCGGAGAATCTCCGAACTACAGCCGCTAGGCCTAGGGAACCGAAACCTTTTGGCGCCGCTCGAATTCTTGGTAGCAGTCGATGAGGCTGACCAAGAGTTCGTAGTCCGTGGCTGAATGGATTGCGCTTTGGTTGTAGCGGCAAAACAGCAGCACCTCTTCAATACGTGATTCAGTCAAGCCGGTGAGCTCAAAGAGTGCCTCGCGGTTTCGGCTTTCGGCGAGCTGAACGCGGTACTGGTCTGAGTTGACGAGCGCGGCGAGTTCGCGAAGTTGGCGCGGACGGTTGCCGAACTGGTCGTACAAAAAATCAACGGGGTTGGCGAGGGTAGGTGCTTTGGGCTGCGGAACCTGAATGGCGCTTCCGCTCGGCCGCGCAGGCTCTTTGAGGACGACGTCTTTAGGAAGGTTGCTCGTGAGTTTGTAGGCAGTGACGGGGACCTCTTCGAGCAAAAAGTTACGCGGCGGCATTGTTACACGCACCGAATCAGCATTGCGCGCCACGACGTATCGGTAGCCGAATCCGGGTCGGCTAAATACAAGTGTATCGTTGGCTTTGGCACTGAGGCGAAAGCGCCCTTGACCATCTGTTGCCATTCGTTCTTCGCTGCGGGCGTTGACAATCATGACGTCGGGAATCCGTTCAAGAGATTGTTCTTCAGTGACAAATCCCTGAAAAACGACGCGTTCTTGGCTGAATGCCAAGCTGCTGAATAGGGTGAGGGCAAGAAAGAGAAGAAAATTCCGCACGTAGCCCAAACCTACAACATTCATGCCTCGCTACGCCGTCGATAATCGCGATATTTGCAGTTCTATTCGCAGAAACCATGGCAGACGACAAGAAGGTTATTTTTTCAATGTCGGGGGTGAGCAAGATCCTCCCCAACAACAACAAGGCAATCCTCAAGGATATTTACCTCGGATTTTTTTACGGAGCCAAAATTGGCATTATCGGTCTCAACGGATCGGGTAAGTCGACACTGCTCAAAATCATTGCTGGAATCGAGAAGAGTTTTCAGGGAGACGTGGTATACTCACCAGGCTACAGCATCGGCTACCTCGAGCAGGAACCGCAACTGGACGAGAGCAAAACCGTAATAGACATCGTCAAAGAGGGTATGGCCGAGACCGTGGCCGTCCTTGAGGAGTACAATTCGATCAACGACCAGTTTGGATTGCCCGAGGTGTACGAGAATCCCGACGTGATGGACAAGCTAATGGCCCGCCAGGCTGAGCTTCAGGATAAGATTGATGCGTCGAATGCGTGGGAACTGGACCAAGTTTTGGCCCGAGCCATGGACGCCCTTCAGGTTCCGGACGGTGATACGCCGATTTCGGTCCTTTCGGGTGGTGAGCGCCGCAGGGTAGCCCTGTGCCGTCTGCTGCTTCAGAATCCAGATATCCTCTTGCTGGACGAGCCGACCAACCACCTTGACGCCGAGTCGATTTTGTGGTTGGAGCACCACCTGCAGCAGTACCCCGGAACCGTCATCGCGGTGACGCACGACCGCTACTTCTTGGATAACGTGGCTGGTTGGATTCTCGAGCTGGACCGCGGCGAAGGAATTCCGTGGAAGGGCAACTACTCAAGCTGGTTGGACCAAAAGACCAAGCGTCTAGAGCAAGAAGAGAAGCAGGCCAGCAAGCGCCGCAAAACCCTCGAGCGCGAGCTGGAGTGGGTGCGCATGAACCCCAAAGGCCGTCAAGCGAAGAGCAAGGCGCGTTTGAGCAGTTACGACAAGATGCTCAGCGAAGAGCAGAAAGAGAAGGAGCAGCGCCTCGAAATCTACATTCCGAACGGCCCCCGCCTTGGCACGCACGTCATCGATGCCCTGCACGTGAAGAAGGCTTTTGGTGACAAGCTTTTGTACGAAGATTTGAACTTTACCCTGCCTCCTGCGGGCATTGTCGGAATCATTGGCCCGAACGGTGCCGGTAAGACGACCATCTTCAAAATGATTATGGACCAACTCACGCCGGATGCCGGCGAGTTTAAGGTCGGGGAGTCAGTGAAAATTAGCTACGTCGACCAGTCGCACGCCAAGCTACATGCCGAAAAGTCCATTTTTGAGATCGTGGCCGACGGCCAAGAACAGTTTGAGCTTGGAGGACAGTTAGTGAATTCGCGGTCGTACCTGTCGCGCTTCAACTTCAGCGGAGCCGACCAGTCCAAGAAGATTGGCGTGCTGTCGGGTGGTGAGCGCAACCGTCTGCACTTGGCATTGGCCTTGAAAGAAGGCGGAAACGTACTTCTCTTGGACGAACCGACCAACGACCTTGATATCAATACTTTGCGCGCCCTTGAAGAAGGTCTTGAGAGCTTTGCGGGCTGTGCGGTAATTATTTCGCACGACCGTTGGTTCTTGGACCGCGTCTGTACGCACATTTTGGCGTTTGAAGGAGATTCTGAGGTGTACTGCTTTGAGGGCTCGTTCAGCGACTACGAAGAGAACAAGAAGAAGCGCCTCGGTGGTGGCGTAGAGCCTCGTAAGTTCAAGTACAAAAAGCTGGTGAAGTGAGCCAAGCACGACCCGCCAAAGGAACCCGCGACTTCGCCGCTGCCGACGTAATGCGCCGCCGCCACGTAGTGGGCGTACTTCAGCGTGTGTTCGAGCGCTACGGGTTTGCACCCTTAGAAACTCCGTCGTTTGAAAACCTCGATACGTTGATGGGGAAGTACGGCGAAGAGGGCGACCGCTTGATTTTTAAGATTTTGCGATCTGGCGACTTTATGAAGTCGGTGGCGGACCCGTCGCAACCGAAGGCCTCGGAATTGACGGACAAGGCGCTTCGCTACGACCTGACGGTTCCTTTTGCCCGCTATGTGGCCCAGAATGCAGGTCAACTGGCGATGCCATTTCGGCGCTACCAAATCCAACCGGTGTGGCGGGCCGACAATCCGCAAAAGGGTCGCTTTCGCGAGTTCTACCAATGCGACGCCGACGTAGTGGGTACTTCGAGCCTGTGGCAAGAGGTTGAATTGGTGGCTATGTACCACCATGCTTTTGCCGAGCTTGGTCTCGATGTAGCGGTTCGCGTCAACCACCGCGGTCTACTGGCCGGAATCGCTGAAGTTGCGGGGCTGGGCGATCGCCTGATTGATTTTACGGTGGCCTTGGACAAACTCGACAAGATTGGTCCCGACGGAGTCCGTGCCGAATGGCGCGAACGTGGATTTACCGACGCCCAGTGTGCGGCGCTTGAGCCTGCCCTGCAGCCCATGGGTGACCTTAATGCTACGTTAGACCGAATGGCTGCGTGGCTTTCGGCATCAGAGGTAGGGTCTGCTGCGGTCGAAGAGCTCCGCTGGCTTGTGGCGCGGGCAAGTGCCACGGGTCGCTTGGAGCTCGACGTGACCTTAGCCCGCGGGCTGAACTACTACACGGGCTGCATTTTTGAAGTGCAGGCACTTGGAGTGGCTATGGGCAGCGTCGGAGGCGGAGGTCGCTACGACAACCTTACCGGTATTTTTGGCGTTCCGGGCCTCAGTGGGGTCGGAATCAGTTTTGGTCTTGACCGCATCGTGCTGTGCCTCGAGGAACTCGGTCTGTTGCCAGATTTGGCTTCAGGGCCGCAAGCCATGGTCTTTCAGTTCAGCGAAGCCGAGTCTGACTTTGCCTTTCAGGTGGCCGAAGCGCTTCGCGCTGCAGGAATTCGCACTGTACTTTATCCCGAGCCGGCGAAAATCAAGAAGCAGTTTGACTACGCCGACAAAATTGGCGCGGGTTATGCAGTGATGGCGGGAGCGTCAGAGCAAGCCGAACAGTGCGTGCAGATCAAGAACTTGCGCACAGGAGATCAAGCGCGCGTGGCGTTGGCTGATCTTGCGAGTTTTTCGTGGTAGAATACGACTTAGAGCTTAATACGAGCTCCAAGCCGTACGATTCCAAAAGTTGCATTCAGAGAGCCATTTCGGCCAAAGTCAGATTGCTGGGACCAACCTGTGGTGAACTTCCAGGTTTTGTTGGGTTCCCAGTTCATCGAAGCGGTGTGCCGAATCCTGCGGGGGTCAGACCATGGCGCAAAACTGGACATCCACAGCTCCGAACCCCATTCTGGAGTCAGACGGCCGAATTTGCGTTCTGCATACATTCCGAAGCGAACGCGCGCAGCGCGGTTGACGTGGTAGCGTGTTCCGAGAGTGATGTCGGCGATTTTAGTGCCTTTGTAGCGGGGCTTCCACGACTTTTCTAATGCAATGGTGTGGCGCGGATTCACCTGTGCGTTCAGGGGGGCGCGGAACTCGTAGAAGTACTTCCAGTTGCGTCGCGCATCGCGGGTGAGCCGAAGGTCTGAGAATTGCTGGTATCCCGAGCTCCGCCAGCGCGACTCAAATGAGGCTCCGAGGTCCCAGCGTTTGTTCACCGCGTACTTCACGTTAAGTGCGGTCCAAACTTCGGTTTGGGCATGCACTGCAAGCGCACACGCAAGAGCGGAGGCAACGGCCAGCAACCTCATACTAGAGTCCGAAAAGGGCCGCAGCAAGGAGCGCGCTAAAAATGATGTACAGGAGCGGGCGAATCATTTTGTGGACAATGTCCTTGGCGCAGCGCTCGCCCCGAAAGGTGAGGATTCCGCGCGAAGGATCCAAGGGGTGGGGCTGAAGCACCTTTCGGCGGATCATTTCTTGGTGAAGCAGGGATTCGCTCAGGCGAATTCCGCCTTTTGGATTCTCGTAGCGGTACACCATTCCGCGGAAGTAAATCGCTATGATGTGAAGGTCGTGCTGCATTCGGCCAAGTTAGCCACGGCGAAGCCAATGTGCACGAAAGGTCCCGTCGGCGTCGTAGTCGGATGCTTGTTTGGCGGTATTGAAGCGGCGAACGGGGCGCGGATCATTGCCGACTCCCGCGATGTAGGCCCAATTGGCCCAATTGCTTGCAGGATCGTAGTCAAGGAGTTGCGATTCAAAGTAGGCCGCGCCGTACCTCCAGTCCATGCCGAGGTCGTGAATGAGGTAGGACGCCATGTTTTGCCGCGCACGGTTGCTGCTGAACCCTGTTTCGGCCAGTTCGCGCATGCCGGCATCAACAAAATCATCTCCGGTGGTGCCGTCCACCCAGCGTTGAAAGGCCTTAACGTTGAATCCATTTTTTGGCGGAACCTCACGAAATCCCTTCTTCTGGAACAACGTGGGCCCTGCCGTGTATGCTACCCACTGAAAGTACTCGCGCCATAGGAGTTCGACGCGAATCCATTCCACGTCTGGACTGCCACCGAGTTCGTCCTCGAGGTCCAAGCAGGTTTGCCAAATTCGCTGTGGGCTAATAGCTCCCGAGGCGAGCCAGGGTGAAAATTTCGTCGAAAACTCCGTTCCGAGGAGCCCGTTGCGCCGGGTTTTGTACACCGCGGCGCCATCTGGATTCTTAGTGTAGGCATCAAGTCGGGCGAGCGCCGCGGCTTCGCCCGCTTCAAACGGAAAGGCCTCACTCTGTGAAGTGGGGCTGAAGTCGTAGGCCTCAGTATGCAATTCTTCAAGGTCGAACAAGAATGCTTCGCGCTCGATACGGTGCCGAAAAGGGGTGAACGTGGGTGGAAGCCGATCCAAGCCGCCGGGGACTTCGCCAGGTGTCAGTAGGGTATGGGTCCAAAAGGCCCGCGTTGGAATACCGAGCGCATTCACTTCGGATTCCTGGCGCCGTTCTTCAGTTGCTACGGCTCGGCTGTACAGCAAAGTGTGCGGCCGGTTGGCACGTAGCCAATCCAAAATGCTTCCAGGCGTTTGCTGCAGTTCCACTCCGTGGGCCTTGAGCTCGTGAGCGAGGGCACTCAGTCCTTCGCGAATCCACGTGGCCCGCTTGGGGCTCATTCGCGGAATTCCACCGAGTCCCTGAGCGCGGTCAAGGTGATTCCACGCGTACACCGCCCGCAGTTCGTTACCGGTACTGTGTGCGAGTTCTCGGGCGGAATCCCAGCAAGCGTTGTCGCTTAATCTCTGGTCGTGACGCACCCACCAAACGATCATAAATAATTTATTTTAAGTAAGTTGGATTCTGCTTGTTCAAGTAACGATTCACGGTGGTCGGGCTTCATCTTGTCCCAGGTCCGGTACACCATGCCCACACGGGGATTGCGTTCGAGTAGGGGACGGTTCCGCGCATAAAAATGCCAGTACAGGGCGTTGAAGGGGCAAGCGCGCGGGCCCACTTTTTCGGCAACGGAATAGGCACAGTTGACGCAGTGGTTGCCCTGCTTGTGAATGTAGGCGCCACTGCTGACGTAGGGTTTGGTTCCGACGATTCCGCCGTCGGCGTACTGGCTCATGCCCCGAGTGTTGGGCATTTCGACCCATTCGAGGGCGTCGATGTAGATTCCGAGGTACCAGGCGTCAAGTTCGCGCGGGTCGAATCCGGCCAAAAGCGCGAAGTTGCCCACGACCATAAGCCGCTGGATATGGTGGGCATAGGCGGTGCGAAGGCTTTGGCCCACCGCGACCTGCATGCAGCGCATCTGGGTTTTGCCCGTGTACATCCAGTCGGGGAGTGGTCGCTGGTGGTTGAAGTAGTTCAGCTCGGCGTATTCGGGCATTTGGGCCCAGTAAATTCCGCGAACGTACTCGCGCCAGCCGAGAATTTGGCGGATAAATCCCTCAGCGGCGGGCAGTGGGAAGGTCTCAGGATCGCTCCGCCAGGCCTTTTCAGCCGCTTCAATCACTTCACGCGGGTGAAGCATTTTGGTGTTCAGGGCAAACGAGATCCGGCTGTGAAACAAAAAGTCTTGGCCCTCGGCCAGTGCATCTTGATAGCGTCCAAATAAGGGGAGCCCGAACTGAATAAAGTGGTTGAGAAGCGCCAAGGATTCACTGCGGTCGCAGGGCCAAGGGAAGTCGTCAGCAAGTGCGTCGCCCCAGCGCGGGATTTCGTGGCGGTCCAGGCGAGCGTCGATCTCGCGTACGTCATGGTGAGCCCGCCATTCGGCCGGAACCGGCTGCTTCGGGTCCCAAGCTGCGCGGTTGTCGGAGTCGAAGTTCCAGGTCCCGCCCTCAGGCTGCCTGGATGCATCGAGCAAAACACCATGGCGCACGCGCATCGCCCGGTAGAACGATTCCATGAGGTAGGTCTTTTTGCCGGCAAAGTGGGTGGCAAGTGTGCCGCGTTCGGTGAGAAAGTGTTCGCTGGGTACACAGGTTCCGATACCGTGAAGCGCTTGATCAACCCGGTATTCGTCGGGCTCTTGGTACTCAACGACCAAGTCGGTGCCCACCGAAAGTTCGCGTTTGAGGGCCTCGAGGTTGGCACGAAGGCTTCCTTTTTGGCGCGGATCGTCGAGTGTCCAGTATTCTACCCGGTGCCCGGATTGGCGAAGGTGCTGTGCAAACTGCTGGATTCCGTGCAGAAATGCCAGCATCTTTTGGCGGTGGTGGGGTGCGTAGCGGAGCTCCTCGCCCGACTCAAAAAGGGCATACACGACATCCTCGCGCACCTCGCGAAACCAGGAATGCAGCGGGTTGAGTTGGTCGCCGAGGATTAGGCGAAGAATCATTCGAGCTGCTTTTTCTTGGATTCAGCGCGGCAGCGGTCCGAGCAAAACTTGACCTGGTCCCAATCGCGTTCCCACTTTTTGCGCCACGTAAAGGGTCGACCGCAGTGGGTGCAGTCCTTTTGGGGCAGATTGGATTTAGCTACGCCGCGCACGGGGTTAAAGCTGCTCAGGATGGGATTCGGGCTGGGCGTAGCTCAGCGCTACCAGCGCGCTGCTGTGGTGGTAGGTGTCGAGTCCCTGGGCCAAAAGGAGGTCGTCAGGATGCTGCACGTGACCTCTGGGGTGCACCGTCGCCGACGGGTGCACGTGAACCTCGACAACCGAACCCACGACGAGTACGGTTCCGCCTGCGAGCTGGTGTTCTTCAGTGAGCTGCAGTCCGTAGGCCACCACGGCGTCGTGGATCCGGGGCGCGTGAAGCGTTTCAAACGCTTCCCAGTTAAGACCCACCGCGTCCAGTTCGCTTTCGCCCTCAGGGTACTTAGCGCTGCACTGGTGGAGTTGCTGGGCCTGAGCGGTTCCGCCCGCGAGCACGTGAAAGCCAAAGCAGCCTTGGGCGCGCACGTAGCGAAGCCCCTGGTGTTCTGCAGTCAACGGGCGAAAAAGGAATCCGAGCTGCGGCGGATTCGCGCTAACGTGAAGTGTTTGGCTGAACACGGCCGCATTGGCGACACCTTGGGGCGAAAAGCTGGTGAGCAACCCCACCTGCCGCGGGCCGCCCAACGAATTGAAGAACTGTGCGCGGAAGCGGGGTTCCCACGCGTTCCAAGTTTCCGGAGTAAGCATTTAGGGGCGCAAGCTGCTCATACCGCCGTCGACGCCCAAAACTTGGCCGCTGATCCATGGATTGTCGATTAAGGCGAGGCCGGCATGGGCTAGTTCGCCCACCTGACCCACTCGCTTGAGGGGGTGGCGCTCAGCTGCAGCGGCAGCACGTGCCTCGTTGCCCAACAGCTTTGAAGCCAGGGGAGTGTCGGTGAGCGAAGGAGCCACCGCGTTCACGCGCACGGCAGGCGCCCATTCGGCGGCCAGCGACCGAACAAGGCCTTCAACGGCCCCTTTGGCCATGGCGATGCTGGCGTGGTAGCTCATTCCTTGGCCCACGGCCACGGTGCTGAATAACAAGGCGGCACCTTGAGCTGCACGCAAGGCCTTTTCGGCTTTTTGCAGTGCCAAAGCTGCACCCAGTGCATTGATTTCGAAGTCGCTGCGGAATTCTTCTGGTTTGTAGCCCTTGAACGGCTTAAGGTTGATGCTGCCCGGAGCATAGATGAATCCGTCCAGCGCCTCCGGAAGTCCTGAACCGTCCCAATTCAGGATGTCGGCTTGAAATTCTGTTAAATTGGGGTGGACAAGGCCCGATTCGCTGCGCGACAGTCCGACTACGGCGTCCCCGCGGTTCAAAAGGAGTTCCGTGAGGGCGCGTCCGATTCCGCTCCGGTGCCCAACGACAAAGTAGGTTTTCATACCATGGCTAACACCGCCGGGACTACTTTTGTTGAAACCCTTGACCGCATGGCGCAGCACCCCCTCAACCTGACCCACCATTGGACCCTTTCGGACTGGCAGCACGTGGCCGAAGGCCGCGCAGATTTGATGTTGAGTCCGTCCGACCGCAAGCTCGTGGCCGCAAACCGAGCCGCAGTCGAGCGCGGAATCGAGTCCGGCCGTGTCGTCTACGGGGTCAATACCGGTTTTGGGGCGCTTTGCACGACCGCTGTGGCGCGCGAAGATTTGCGTGCACTTCAGCGAAACTTAATCATTAGCCACGCGGCGGGCGCGGGTCCATTGGCCGAGCCGGCCATTGTTCGCCTCATGCTGGCGTCGAAAGCGCGGAACCTTGCACTGGCGCACTCCGGCGTTCGCCCCGAACTCCTCGATGCGGTGCTGACGCTGTACCGTGCTGATGCGCTGCCCGAAGTTCCGCTCATGGGTTCACTGGGTGCGTCCGGTGACTTGGCGCCGCTCGCACATCTTTCACTGGCCTTGCTCGGAGAGGCCCACGTACTGCACCGCGGGCACCGCAAGCCGGCGGCTCAGTTCTGGGAAGAACTCGGCGTGGAGCCCCAAGTGCTCGAGGCCAAAGAGGGACTTGCGCTCATCAACGGAACCCAGTTCATGCAAGCTGTGGGTCTGGCGTCTGCACTCAAGGCGGCACAGGTGGCTGCCTGGGCTGATGCCGTCGGAACCGCTTCACTACTGGCCTTTGACGGAATGCCTTCGCCGTTTGAGGACCGGGTTCACGCCTTGCGTCCGCACCAGGGTCAAGGAATGGTGGCGCAGAACATTCGCTCCTGGGCTGAGGGATCGCCGCTGTGGCACTACGAAAAGCCGCATGTGCAGGATCCGTACTCCTTTCGCTGCATGCCCCAAGTTCACGGCGCAAGCCGCGACGCGTGGCGCTACGTCGTGGGCGTTCTGCAGACAGAGTCCGCATCTGTGACCGACAACCCTTTGGTATTCACTGAAAGCGGAGATGGGGTGAGTGCCGGACATTTTCACGGACAACCGCTAGCACTAGCCTTTGACTACGCCAAAATTGCGAGTGCCGAGTGGGGCAGCATCAGCGAGCGCCGCATCAACCAACTTACGCTGGGCAAGCGCGGCCTTCCGATGTTTTTGGCCGCAGACAGCGGTGTCGAAAGCGGACTGATGATCGTACAGTATGCCGCGGCGGCTCTGGTGAGCCGAAACAAGCAGCGCGCCACGCCCGCAAGTGCCGACAGTATTGATAGCAGTGCGGGCCAAGAGGACCACGTCAGTATGGGCGCCAACGCAGCAACTGATTTGTACGAGGTTTTGGGCAACGTCGAGCGCATTCTTGCCATGGAATGGCTGTGCGCCGTGCAGGCCTCTGAACGCAGCGGTCGAAACCTCGGTCCGCGCCTCGAAGCCCTAAAGCAGGATTTTCGGTCGAAGTACCCGGCCACATCTGGAGATTACTACGCCCACGAGGCGATGGAGGCTTCGCTCGCGTTTGTTGCGGCCGCCAAGCTCAGCAGCCTGGACTCGAGCGCGTTTTAAACGTTTTCGAAGCGCTGGGCAAAGGCAGCCACCGCATAGAGCCCCGCTGTTTCGGTGCGCAGCCGGTGCGGCCCGAGGTGTACTAAACCAAAGCCAGCCTTTTGGGCTTCAGCGACTTCGGCTGCAGTGAAGTCGCCTTCAGGTCCGATGCACACGGCCCACGATTCCTCAGGCGATGCGCGCAGCTCACTAGGTAGAAATGCGGGATTTACCCCATCAACGAGCGCGGCAATCGCCTTTCGCTCTGCAGCGCATTGGGCGACCGCTTCACTGAAGGCGATGGGTCCATTCAGTACAGGTAGGATACCCTTTTGGCTTTGCTTGCACGCGGCCTGCATCACGCGTACCAGCCGGTCGTGCTTCAGGTGCTTGCGTTCGGATCGGGCGCATTCCAAAAGGGTTACCGCATGAATCCCCATTTCCACAGCTTTTTCGAGCAGCCACTCGGTGCGGTCGGCGTTCTTGGTAGGGGCGAGGTACAGGTGTAAATGGCCCGACACCATTCCGTAGTTGGAATGCTCAACCGCGTCTGCGACAACGGCTTCGCGCTTGCCCACAAAGCGAATTGGGCCGTCCCACGCCGACCCGAGACCGTCGAGCACGCGTACCGGATCTCCGTCGTTGAGCCTTAGGACACTTCGCGCATGACGAGCCTCTTCTTCGCTGAGAATGAGGTTGCTGCCTTGGCGAAGTCCCCAAAAATGATGCATCTAGGCTCCGATTTTGTCCTTTGCCTTGGCCTTAGATTGACCGTGGTTGGTGGCGATGTAGTCGATGATGTGGCCCGCCACGTCAATGCCGGTCACGGTTTCTACGCCGCGAAGTCCGGGGGAAGAGTTGACCTCCATAATCAATGGCCCGCGGGCACTTTGCAGCATGTCTACTCCGGCTACCTTAAGTCCGAGCGCCTTTGCGGCCTTGACGGCCATCGCGCGTTCGCTGGCCTTCAACTTAATCGGAATCCCGCTGCCCCCGCTGTGCAGGTTGCTCCGGAACTCGCCTTCGCGGCCTTGGCGCTTGTACGCGGCTACGACCTGTCCACCGACTACGATGGCGCGGATGTCGGCTCCTTTGGCTTCTTTAATGAACTCTTGCACCAAAATATTGGCATCGAGTGAATAGAAGGCCTCGATTACGCTGCGGGCGGCCGTTTTGGATTCCGCCAGCACCACGCCCTTGCCTTGGGTACCCTCTAAGAGCTTGACGACGAGCGGAGCTCCGCCCACCTCTTTAATCAGGGCATCGACGTCCGAAGGCTGCTTGGCCACCGCGGTGCGCGGAATCGCCACGCCCTCTTTGGCCAAAATTTGAAGGGCGCGGAGCTTGTCGCGTGAACGCACAAGGGCGAGGCTACTTACGGGCGTAAAAACCTGCTTCATCTCAAGCTGGCGAAGCATGGCGGCGCCGTAGTCGGTAATTGAGGCTCCGATGCGCGGAATCACTGCGTCAACCCCCTCAATACGATGGTCACCGTAGTAAATATCCAATTCGTTGGCTGATAGGACGGCATAGCTCCGCCCAATATTCATCACCTTGGCGCTGTGGCCGCGCGATTCAGCCGCTTCAACCAAGCGGCGGGTAGAGTAGAGGTTGCGGTTGGCCGAAAGGATGAGCAGGTTCATTGTGGTGCAGAATGCGGGGTAGTTTGCCGCGAAAGGTACTTCGCGGATACGTTCTTTCGGCGGACATCCACGACAAAGCCGCGCTTTAAAAACGTGCGACCGAGTAATATGGGGTGGCGCATGCGAGAACGGTCCGAGAGACTGAATTCCTGGAGGACCAATTCGCCGTAGACACTGAGTTCGAGGTGCACGAGGTAGCGCTCCTGGAGGTCGCCGAAACTCGATTTAACCGTAGCCTTGCGAAACTGAATATGCCGTGTTTGGCGTCCGTTGGCCCAGCTCACGACGAGTTCGGACCCGTCCACGTGGTAGTTGATGCAGTGGATCGCGCAGTGGTAGGCACCGGTGTCCACGCGGGCCTCAACCGAATGCCAATCGAGCTGCGGGAGCGCAACCTCTTCGCTGCGACCTAGGCTGCGCTTAATCATGCTGCGAAGGTACTTCGAGCCGTGCACTCGCTGCGCGCCCTAAGTCACTGAAGCGTTGTTCGCTAAACGCGTAGTAGGCCACCGCTCCGATCATCGCCGCGTTGTCGGTAGCGTAGCTCAGGGGCGGAATTCCCATGGCGATTCCTTTGCGGGATGCCCATTCTTGAGCTTTGCGGCGCAGCAGGCGGTTGGCAGCCACTCCGCCAGCTAGCACGGCATATCGGTGTTCGGGACGAAGTGCGCGGTCCAATCGCTCGAGCAGCGGTTGAACAAGCGCCTGGCGTGCCGAGGCGCACCAGTCGTTGAGGTCGTCCGTTAACGTGTTAGGGTTTGCCTTGATCTCCTTTTGGATTCGGTACAAAATGCTGGTTTTAAGCCCGCTGTAGCTGAAGTCGAGCCCGGGCGTTTGCATTTTTGAAAAATTAAAGCGGTCCGGATCGCCCAACTCGGCTCGGCGGTCCACTTCGGGTCCACCGGGGTAGGGAAGTCCAAACATCTTTGCAGCCTTGTCGAAGGCTTCGCCGACGGCGTCGTCCATGGTTCCGCCCAAAAGCCGAAAGTCAAAGGGGCCGTGCACGTCAAAAAGCTGGGTGTGGCCGCCCGAAACCCCCAAGGCCAAGAAGGGAAACCCCTGCAGCGGCTCATCCTGAATTCCGGCTTCGGTCAGGGCGTGGGCAAGCACGTGCGCCTGGATGTGGTGCACCCCAATGAACGGAATTTCAAGAGATTGGGCGATCGACTTGGCGGTTCCGTGGCCGACGAGCAGCGAGCCGAGTAGGCCGGGACCCTCGGTGGCAGCGACGGCGTCGAGGTCCGAAAAACGCACTCCGGCCTGCTGAAGGGCCGCCTCAATCGTCGGAACCACCGTTTGGCTGTGGGCACGCGACGCGAGTTCTGGAACGACGCCCCCGTACTGCTCGTGCACCGACTGGCTGTACACCACATTCGAGAGCACGGTGAGCCCGCGAAGTACTGCAGCCCCACTGTCGTCGCAGCTGCTTTCGACAGAAAGAATTAAAGGAGCAGTCGCGGCGTTCATGGCACAAAATTAGGGCGCTACCTTCGCAGCATGGCTGCGCGCGGACTACGAATTACGGCATTAGTGGGCGGGAGCCTGCTTCTCATGCTCATTCTTGCGCTCGTGGCGGTACGCGTCCGTCCCGAATTGGTGGTGCGCCCGGTTGAAAATTACCTGCGGAACTATCTATCTATTAATCCGTTGTCGGATTCAGCAGCCATTGATTTTGAACGCATTGAATGGGTTCCGTGGCGCGGAATCCGGATTCACGGCCTGCATGTGCACCGCAATAATGAGGGGGTGTACCTGCGGAGCGTACAGCTCGATGGGGTGGGATGGGCCGACGGTGGCCCGTCAGTCGCTACGTTGGTCTTGGACTCGCTTGTGGTCACAGGTACGCCCAGCGGCGATTGGATGCACTGGTTTGATGCCTGGATAGATCCCAACGACACTTCGTCGACTCCGATTTATGCATCTGTGAATCAAGTAGAAGTGGACTTTTGGATGCGGTCACTTGAGGGCGATACCGTTCTCGCTCCTTCGCAGCTTTCGCTAACTGGAATTCGTGTGGCCGCCTCTGAACTCAGTGTTTCAGGTGACTTTAATGTGTCAGTTCCAGGCGCTGGAGAGCTTACCGCAGAGTTTACGGTGCGGCCTGAGGAATCGAATGTGGTACTCTCGTACCAGCGCTGGCTGCTTGGAGCGCGCTATACCCCAGCTAGTATTGAATTAAAACTTAAAGATGATTCAGTTAATTCATTGAATTTAAATTTATTGCATCAAGATAATTCATGGATTCTTGAACGCACTAAGGTTGCGTGGGATGGAGTGGAAGGAACCGCGGCTGCACTCTGGGGACCGTCCATGCGTTGGCTCGAGCTGGAATGGTCAGGCATCAATGCAAAGGTCCAAGAGCGTCAGGGACGTTGGATGTTGGCTGTCCAGGCCGATTCAACCCAAGCTGATTCAGATGCTTCTTGGGCGGCACACGGGATCCTTAAAGGGGTCTATAGTGAGGGCAACTGGACACTCAATGGCGTTATGTTGCATCTTCGAGCTTCGGATTCTCACTTGAAGTTTGGACCCATTGAAGCGTCTGGTAGTAATACCTCATGGAAACTTCGCCTCTCAGAACAGAATTACGGACGAATTACGGCGCAAGGAGATTACAGCGCGGAATCGGTTACTGCAACGTGGACGCCGGTACAGGTATTTCGGCCCGTCGCTTCGCTTCCTTCACTTGCGTCGCTTGACATCAATTGGTCGTCGCGTGCCCCATGGGACCTGCAGCTTACGGCACGCGACAGCTCGGGTATCGTTGGAGGTGCGACAGCATCGTACCGTTCTGAATTATGGTCGCTTGCGGGCAGTCTCGGAGGGTATCGAGTGAGTGCGGAATTTGATCGGACTCCAGATCGTTGGTCGATTCCTACTCGGGAACTGCACCAATGGGCAGAACTTGCGGTATCTCGCCGTTTGGATGTCCTTGATTCTGTGGGGCTCAAATCCCTTTCAGTCAAAGGCCCGGAACTCAATGCCTCGGTCAACCATGGCCTGGACCAAACCACAGCATCAGCGTTTTATTCGCACGACGAAACCTCTGCCAGTTGGCGCTACACGGCGTCCGAGAGCAAGGCAGAGCACTTTTTGGATTGGACGGGAAGTGAAGCGGCGCACCTTCACCTTGTCGGTCGCTCACGGGATAGCCTTCGCGTGACTGCTCAGGCAACGGCTCCGCATTCTCGAGGCGGAACCGCCGAGGTCTCAATGTCCGTTTGGCCGCACCAGTCGGTGTGGTCGGGATCCTTGAATTCGGGTTCTGCATCTGCCTGGTACCGTCCAGAAGATGGCGATACTTTAGAACTAACGGGCATCCTCACCGGTGCACAATCATGGACCTATGACTTCGCCAACCAGCGCTTAGCGCTTGACGATCCCTTGTCGTGGAGCAGTCCAGAGGGCAGCATCGCCGTGGGCGGAGCGCTCAGTTCCAACGAGGGAGAGGTTTTGCGCGTTCAAGCACGCAACGTAAACCTACCCTTTTGGTCGCACATTGCAGGCCTTTCTGGGGTGGGTCTTGGAGGTGCGCTTCGTCTCGATGCCATCGTGGTCGGTCAGCTTTCGGGTTGGGAGGTTTCGGGCGGAATCCGTACCGAGAACCTAAGCCTTCGCAACCAGTCAGTGGGTGAGGTGAGTCTTGAACTTGACTACCTTCAGGACGCCGCGCACACGGACCTTAGCGTAATTTGGAACCACCGCGATACCGTGCTGCTCGACCTTCGCGGAGTCCTTGACGCAGATCATTTTGCAGCACAAACGCAGGTGCTGAATATCCCGGTGCGCTGGGTCCGACCCTTTGCAGCAGGGGCTGTTGACGAGCTTGACGGTCGCCTCAAAGGCAAGGTCAACCTCGAATCCAAGCCAGATTTCAGCGACTTCAACTGGTACGGTAGCGGATTTTGGGCCAATGCCAACCTGGAACTGCCATCCATCGGACTCGGACTCAAAAGTTCGACCCCGTGGACGCTCACCAAGAGCGGTGTTGTCCTCGGGCCCGCCCGATGGGCCGACCACCGTGGCGTAGGTTCGGCTGAGATCCGAGCAAAAGTCGCCTTTGAGGGCCCCGAGTTGGTCGACCTCACGTTCAAGACCGAGCGGATGCTCGTACTCGACCTACCTCCCAACTCCGACTTTTATGGCTATGTAGTGGGATCTGGCCAAGGTCGCCTGCGCGGAACGGCCAACGCCCTTCGCCTAGACATTCAAGCCAAATCGGCCGACTCCTCGGTATTTGTGCTTCCATTGGATGCGCCGGTATCTCTAGATGAAGTTGAATTTCTGCATTTTAAATCCCGGTCTTCTCCGGACGCTCCGCGCGTTAGGCGACGGCGCACCGACGATTTTCGATTTGACCTGCACCTCGACCTCGAGGTTACCCCCGACGTGTTGGCGCGGCTCATTTTGGACGAAACCGTGGGTGACGTGATCGAGGCGCGGGGTGCGGGGCCGCTTCAGTTGGACGTACCGTGGGTGGGAGACATGGCGCTTCGCGGCAATCTTGTGCTCAACCGCGGAACCTACCTCTTCACGCTGCAAAACCTTATTAACAAGCCGTTTAGTCTGCTTCCCGGCGGAACCATCAACTGGACCGGCGACCCCTATGCGGCTCAAATGGACCTCACAGCGGTGTACAAAACACGAGCAGATGTGCGGGACTACCTTGCTTTGCCTGAAGCGGGACGCCAGAATGTTGACGTTGAATTGCACGCCACTGGACCACTTTTTCAGCCGCAGTTAGCGTTTGGAATTCGGCTCCCCAACGCGGGCGAACTGGCTCAAGCTGCGCTCTCGAGCCGTTTGAGCTACCCTGACGAGCGCACTACCCAAGTACTTAGTTTGCTCACCATCAGCTCATTTTGGGTAGGTTCTTCGCCGTTGGCGGCGCAAGGAATGCAGGCGGTTGAGAGCAATACTTCGCAAGTGCTGGCATCTCAGTTCACCAACTTTGTGACCCAGGGCTTAGGAGCCGATTGGGACGTCAACCTGGCCTATTCGACCAATACCGCGGCGGCCCAGCGTGAAATGGAAGCCAGTATCGGCCGCAGCTTCTTAGACGACCGCTTGAGCATTCAGACAGAATGGGGAATTCCGATTGGGCAAAGCCAACCCAGCATTGGATTGGGTGATGTTGAGGTCAGGTACCAGCTCTCTGACGACGGTCGGTGGTCAGCAAAGGCCTACCAACGCCGCAACGACCAGAACATGCAGTCGGGAGTGGTGGGTTCGCAGCGCCAAGGTGTCGGACTGCGCTGGGAGCAGAGCGGTGCCTCCTGGAGCGACCTTTTGCGCCGCGGGAATTAGTACAGCGATTCGTTGCGTACAATGTGCAGCCCGTAGCCCTCAATACCCACGCGGCGCATAGGGTTTTGGGTGAGGAGTGCGACATTCTGAAGGCCGAGTCCATGCAAAATTTGTGCGCCCACACCATAGTCGAGTGGGTCGTTGCCCATTGCGCGTGCAGGAGCAGGAGGGGTTTGGGGGTTCCACTCCGTCCAGTCCGGAGCAGATCCGCGCTGGTTGAGGCACACGATGCACCCTTGGCCTGCCTCGGCAATGCGCTTCATTGCGGCTGCGAAGTGGTCGCCATCCGCACTAAACGGCATACCGAATGAGGCCCACGGTGTGGTTCCAAACGGACCGCTTTGCATGCGGACTAATACTTCATCGCCCTCGTGCCACGAACCGAAGCTAAAGCTGGCATGGCGCTGGTCAGAGGTGGTTTGCGCATAGATGCGCACCTGCCATGGTCCGTAGGGACTGTCAAGGCGGTATGTTTTGATCTCGTGCACCAGGCGGTCCCGTTCCATTCGGTAGCGAATGAGCTGCTCGATGCTGATGATCTTCAAGTTGTGCTTTTCTGCCATCACCGCGAGTTCTGGAAGGCGTGCCATGCTTCCGTCCTCGTTCATGATTTCGACGATTACGCCTGCAGGGCGGCTGCCCGCCAATCGGGCTAGGTCAATGGCGGCCTCAGTGTGGCCGGCGCGACGGAGTACGCCCCCTGGACGGGCTCGAAGCGGAAAGATGTGGCCTGGGCGCCGAAAGTCGCTGGCTTGAACGCCGGGGCGAGTCAGTGCATTGATCGTTTTGGCGCGGTCGTGCGCAGAGATTCCGGTCGTGACACCTTCGCCTTCGAGGTCGACGCTGACGGTGAATGCGGTACCATGGGGATCCGTATTGCGGTCGACCATGGCGTGAAGGTCGAGCTCGTCGCAGCGCTGGTCCACCAGCGGAACGCAGATGAGGCCTCGCGCATGCGTGGCCATAAAATTCACGGTTTCAGGGGTAATTCCCTCGGCCAGCGCCACCAAGTCGCCCTCGTTCTCGCGGTCTTCGTCGTCGACCACAATGACCATTTTGCCGGCGCGCAGGTCGTCTAGCGCGTCTTCGATGCTTGAAAGCGAAAAATTATCCATGTGTTCGTGGGGTGGGCTCCCAAATGCCAGAAGTTCCGCCGCGAAGGTAGCGAACGAAGCCGAGCGCCAGCGCCAAGTTCATCAGCAAAAGGTGGTGCAGGGTGCGCAGTCCGGGGACGTGATTGAGTGCCGCTGCCAACCCTGCGCGAAGCAATAGGGTATAGCCGACCAAGGCCGTGAACAGCAGCCAGACGCGTTGGCCCAGCTCAGACCATTCGGGGCCGGGGCCCAGACCGAGTAGGATTCCGCCCAAAACCAGTAGCGGAGTGAGCCAGCGCAAGAGCTTGTGGCCTACAAACACCGCCAGAACGCTAGGGCGAAGCGTCCACATAGACGTGGCGAATCGCCCGATGTTTTGCCAGTTGCCGTGGGCGATCCGGATCTTGCGGCGAAATTCCTGCTCGCTGTCGTGGCTGACGTCTTCGCTTCCGCGGGCTGTTAATGACCAAGCGACGTGCTCGCCGCGAAGCATGGCCGAGAAGCTTAGAAAGAAGTCTTCCATAAAGGTTCCCGGCGGAATCGGCCGAAACGCGTCGCGGCGAATCGCGTAGAGGCCGCCCTCAACACCCATGGCACAGCCCGTGCGCTCGTACTCCACGCGCTTGGCGAAGTTCTCCCAGTTCATGTACCAGCGCTCTTCTTCGGCAATGCTGGCCGGGGCGGAATGGTTCATTCCACGGTAAAAAAGCGAACCACCCACGACGCTGGCCTTGGGATTGCGCTGGGCTTCTCGAATCAACTCACTGATGCAGTCGGGGGCAAAAAGGATGTTGGCGTCGGTACCAATGATCCAGTCACTCTGGGTTTCGGCCACGAGGCGGTTGATGATTTTTGCCTTGCCGGACCGCGATTCCATGCGGATCCAGTGGACGCGGGCGTCCCGGGCGGCGTATTCGGCAAGGATGCTGTCCGTGCGGTCCGAGCTGAGGTCGGAACCGACCCACACTTCGAGGTTGCCGGGGTAGTCCTGACTGAGCAAGCTGTCCAGCTTTGCCGCGAGCACTGCCTGTTCGTTGTAGGCCGCAAACACGACGGCTACTGATGGCCAGTTCTCGTCCGATGGCGGAACCGCTAGGGCGCGTCGATCCCTTCCCACCGCACGAACGACGAGCGGAAAGAGGGTGTAGGGCACCAAGGCAAGGCTCCAAAGCCACCACGCAATCGCTTCCATTAGGGTGCAAATGTCGCAAGTTCGCGGGCAATGCCTTCAGCCGCACTTTGATCTGAAAAGTGCATTCGGGCGTGGCGGGCTGCTGCGGCCCCAAGCTTGGTGCGCAGTTCGGCGTTGTGGTGGAGTTGGTCCATCGCCGCGGCAAATTCAGTGGGAGAATCGGCCAAGAGTAAATGCGTGCCGTGAATTGCATTCAATCCTTCGGCCCCAAGCGAAGTGGTGACGATCGCTTTGCCCCGCGCCATTGCCTCGAGGAGCTTGATGCGCATTCCGCTTCCGCTGCGAATGGGGGCGATAAACATTCCGTAGTCCGCAAAGTTGGGCTGGTCCGCGCGGTAGTGTACGCCTTTGGGCGCGGAACCAAAGGGCCACAGCCGGCTGTACACGTCCACTTCGGCGTGGTGAAGGTGGGGAGCCACCTGGTCGAGGAACCACTTCATACCGCGTACGTTGGGAGTCCAGTCCAGTGCCCCCAAATGGTAGGCCTTCGGCGCCGAGGCCCCCGACTCGGGCCACGAACCGTGCACGGGGTCGTAGGTGCATGCCAAGGTGTGAACGGGGCCAAAATCGTGAAACCAGCGAGCGTCCTCTGGGCTGATGGCCCAGATTCGGTCCACGCGCTGGGCCACTTGGGATTCCCAAATTTTGAGGCGTTTGGCCTGAAGGGCCACGTATCCCCGGCGGAACCACGGTTCATCACTCAAGCCACGCATCCAAATGGCATGTTCGACGTTGTGTGCGCGCAGTACGGTCGGAACCGAACCCACTTCGTCGAGGTAAACCGCCATAAAAAGACTGTCAAAGACCACCACATCTGCGGTTTTAGCCCGCGTGTGAACGACTTCCGAAACCTCGGGAGTCCAAAACCTACTGGCATAGTAGCTCTGGGTTGAAAAGAGGTTGGCGAGGGCCGTGCCCACACTGGGCTTGGTGGACGCTGAAACGGCTTCGAGCGTCACACCCTGAATGGGGCTCGCGGGGTGCTCGACCCAGTGCTTTTCGGTATTCAAGGCAACCACATGCACCTGGTGGCCCAGGGATGCTTCGAGGCGAATCAGCGATTCCATGGCTAAGCTGCTGCCGTCGCGACCCGGAAACGGGACCTTGTTGCACAGGTGAAGTATCCTCATCCCTTAGCCGTTCGCAGTCGAAGGGTGAACTGTCCGTCACGAGCTGCCCACACGGTGAGTGCAAGCGCAAAGGGCCCGAGTACGAGGTTGGGTCCCCACATGGCCCAAAAAGGGCTAAGTACCCAAGTGCGGCCGAGCTTTTCAGCAACCATTGTAAGCACGTAGTGCAGCAAAAAGAGCAGTACGCTGGCCACAAATGCCCATCCGAATCCGCCCCGCTGAATGATGCTGCCAAGCGGAGCCCCAATGAAAAACAGCAGCACGCAGGCCATGGCTACGCTAAATTTCTTGTGCCACTCGAGGTAGTGGCGGGCCAGGTGCTGGTTGCGCCACTCGAGTTCTGACCCAATTTGGCGCATGTAGTCCCGGTTGGTCTGTGCGAGATTCAAGGCGTTTTGCGTAGCGCGGTACCGGTGAATGGGCTGGATTCGGTCCCATGCGGAATAGTCTCCGCCCCAGTCCGCACCACCCGCATTAGCAGCATTGATGCTGTCGGAATTCCACCCCCCGAGCTTGCGCTGCATGCTGAGGCTCACTTCGCTCATGCGCTTCGAAATCTGACTGTTCAGCTCGGTGATAGAGGTGTCCAATTGATTAATTGTGAGCATATTGTACTCGTTGCTACGCTGGATGCTGCCGAGGTCTCCAAGGATGAACGAAGACATGTCCAAGCGCACGGTCATGCTATCAAATGTGGTTGAGACTGCACCGTGGCGCAGGCGCTCTTGGCGCACGGATTCTTTGACGTCTGCATAGCTGCGGCCGTTGCGCAGCACGAGAGTCATTGTGGGGCTTCCCTCGGGGTAGCGGATTTCGCCCTCGGGGGCGGTGAGAACTCCCGTATTGCCCCGTCCTCGCTCGCGGTGGTCGTACAGGATCACGTCGTAGATTTTATTCTCGTTTTTGCTGCCGACTTTGACGCTGTAGCCGTCAAGGCCACTCACAAACACTCCGGGCTTGAGCTTAAACGTGGGCTTTTGACGGGCAATGTTCAGAAGGAGGTTTTCGCCCTTGTAGTTCGCGACCGGAATAAAGTTGTTGCTTACAAAAAACATGAGCACACCAATCACTGCCAAAACTAGGGTGACCGGCCGCAGCATGCGCACAAACGAGAAGCCAGCCGCTTTGGCTGCGGCGTATTCTTTAGATTCCGCCCACTGCCCGTAGACCATGATTCCGGCAAAAAGTACCGCGATGGGCGCCGCCATAGGGAGTATGGACACGGACCAGTATCCCATGAGCTCGAGGATGCGCCAGATCGAAATTCCGCGCCCTGCAAGGTCGTCCATGTACTTCCAAACCATCTGCATGAGCAGGATGAACACGCTCAGCGCCAAGGTTTTGGCGAAAATCTGAACGAAGTTGGAGATGAAGTATCGGTCGAGCTTGCCCAAGGCCAATTACTTGGTTTTCGGAGCGATGTACTCGTACGATGCGGGGTAGTTGCTTCGCGCGAACTCTACATCTTTGGCCTTGAGGCCTTGGTTGGTTTCGTACGAGAGCAGCGTGATGGTCGACGTCGTCCCGTTCTTCCCTTCTTCAGCGAAACTGTATAGCTTCAGCGTCTTAGCGTCGATGCCCAAGGTGACCTTGGCTACGTCAGGGTCGTTGTTTGGAACCATGCTTACGTACTTAATAGTGCGGCCGTTGACGGTTTGGGTACCGGCCCATGCAAATGAGGAGCTTTTTTCATATTGACTCAAGAGGACGGCCGGCGTGTACTGTTGGGCGTCTCCGTCGAGTTTGCGCACAATGATTTCTTCGTCTTCGGGGCTTACTGTGGTGACAAACCCGGATTTGAAAAAGAAGGTTTGGCCTTGAAGCACTAGTTTGGCGGATTCTCCAACTACCCAGATCTCGCCGCTGGTTTTGCGTTCGACGCGCTGGCCGTTGCGACCTGGGGCGTTGAGCACCGAGGTGAAGCTGAGTTTTTGGTCGGTGTAGGAGAGGGTCTGCTTTTTAACGCGCTGCAAAAAGGCGAGTGGGGTCTCGGATTGGGCGAGGGCAGAAAAACTAAATAGGGCGAGGCCCAGAACAGCAAAGCGGCGAAGCATCATAAGTTGTTGAGTCGTTCGTTGAGGTGCATTTCGTCTTGAATCAGAACTTGGCGGGCTTTTGAGCCTTCGAAGGGCCCGATGATTCCGGCATCTTCAAGTTGGTCAATCAAGCGTCCCGCGCGGTTGTAGCCAAGTTTCAGTTTGCGTTGCAAAAGCGATGCCGAGCCCTGCTGGTGAATCACCACAATGCGGGCCGCTTCTTCAAACATGCTGTCGCGCTCGTCGGCGCTGTAGTTTCCGCCACCGCCCAATCCGCTTTCTTCGGACTCGTATTCAGGGAGTTGGTAGGCATCTGGGTAGCCCTGTTGGCCTCCGATGAACTCGCAGACCTGCTCGACCTCGGGCGTGTCCAAGAAGGCGCACTGCAGGCGAATGAGGTCGTTTCCGCTCGAAATCAGCATATCGCCTTTGCCGATGAGTTGCTCGGCTCCGCCCGCGTCCAAAATGGTGCGCGAGTCAATCTTGGCGCTCACTTTAAAGGCGATACGCGCAGGGAAGTTGGCCTTGATAATGCCCGTGATTACGTTTACCGACGGACGCTGGGTCGCGACAATGAGGTGAATACCAATGGCCCGGGCAAGCTGCGCAAGGCGTGCGATGGGGGTTTCGACCTCTTTGCCCGCCGTCATGATGAGGTCAGCAAACTCGTCGATTACAAGAACGATGTAGGGGAGGTAGCGGTGACCCTCCTCAGGGTTTAGTTTGCGCGCGGTGAACTTGGTATTGTACTCCTTGAGGTTGCGCACAAAGGCGGACTTCAGAAGCTCGTAGCGCTGGTCCATTTCAATGCAGAGCGAGTTCAGCGTGTGGATCACCTTGGTGGTGTCGGTGATGATGGCCTCGTCGGTTCCGGGGAGCTTGGCCAAGAAGTGGCGCTCGATCGTGTTGAACAGTGTCAGTTCAACCTTTTTCGGGTCTACGAGTACAAACTTGACTTCGGCCGGATGCTTTTTGTACAAGATTGATGCGAGTATAGCGTTCAATCCCACGGATTTACCCTGTCCGGTCGCGCCGGCCATCAGCAAGTGGGGCATCTTTGCGAGGTCGACGACAAATACCTCATTGGAGATGGTCTTACCTAGCGCCAACGGCAGGTCCATGTCGGACTTCTGGAACTTTTCAGACGCCAGCACCGAGCGCATGCTCACCATTTGGGGGTGGCGGTTCGGAACTTCGATTCCTATGGTGCCTTTGCCCGGAATCGGCGCGATAATGCGGATTCCGAGGGCGCTCAGGCTCAGCGCGATGTCGTCTTCAAGCGACTTGATTTTACTGATTCGGATTCCCGCCTCAGGAACAATCTCGTACAGCGTCACCGTTGGCCCGACGGTCGCCTTGATTTTGGCGATTTCAATCTTGTAGTTGCGCAGGGTATCTACGATGCGCTCTTTGTTGGCCTCGAGTTCTTCTTGGTCAACTTTGGTCGTGGTCTGCCCGTAGTCGTTCAGTAGCTGAAGGGTAGGGAACTGGTAGCGCGACAGGTCGCGGCGCGGATCGTAGGGGTCGAGGTCCGAAGCCTTAGGTGTCGCGGCGAGGGCAGCGGCGGGCAGTACGATTTCTGGTTCCGGAATCGCGTCCACCTCGAGGTCAAGGTCTTGCGTCGAACTGACGAGTGTGGGCTCGGGAAGGTCTTCGGGTTCGTCCCAAGGAGCAATGTCCATTGCGGGCTCGGGGGCGACGGGCGAAACCGGTACCACCGGTGTAATGTCCATTAAATCCACCACGTTGGGCGCTTCGTCGGGCAAGAGTTCTTCGTCTGCGACGACCAAAGGTTCCGCCCCAGAATCCACAGTGACGGGATCGACGGCACCAAAGGCGGCAGAACGTGCCGCCAAGCGCTCGCCCAACTGCTGCGGGCGCAGCTGGAATACCCACACCACGTGGACAGTGGTCGCTAAAATCCAGGCGAGGGCAGAACCAAGGCTTCCGACAAGGTGCGTGCTCCATTGCGCCAGAAAACGGCCGTAGTCGCCGACGACCGCGTCGCCGAAGTCCCAAGGAATGAGCGCGAAGCCGCTTGTGATAAGTACGGCTCGAAGCAAGCTCCGGCGAAACCAACGACCTGCCTTAATAGGCAGTCCGAGGCCCCATTTGAGGCCGTACGCCATCACCACGGACCACAAAAGGAGCGAGGCAGCGCCAAATCCGCGCACGGTGACGAGCATTCCGACGGCAGCTCCGAGCGAGCCCAAAATGTTCTGAATTTCGATTCCGCGCTGGGCGATAACTTGGCTGAATCCCAGCTCCATGGCGCTGTAGTCAGCTGTCCAAGTTCCTAGAGTAGAGGCGCTTGCGATAAATCCCAAAAGGCCAACAAATAAGACGAATAAGCCCAGCGCAGCGCGCAGAGAAGGGCTTTCAGAAAGGTCGCGCCACGCCTCTTTGAGGTCAGTAACGCGAAGGGTAGATGAGTTTTTTGTGCTTCGGGCCATGGACTATGCCCAAAGGTAGGCCAATTCCTACCTTTGACCCATGCTGCAGTTAATCACGGCCATGTCAGAATTGGGAGCGGGAACCCGAGGTTCAAGCCTTGGCTACGCGGCCATTAGAAGTGCCTCGTTCAGCATTCAGCCCAAGTTTTTTCGTGCGGTTCAGCCCCGAAAAGTTCAAACCAACAACGCGCTACTCTACCGCCATCCCGAGACGCCTTACGGCAAGCGGATTCGCGGAATCGTTAGAATGTACCGCCGCATTTCTGCTGTAGTGGCCGAAACCCTTGACGACGGGCAGTTTCCACTCGTACTGAGCGGCGACCATTCAAACGCTGGCGGAACCATTGCCGGCATCAAGCAAGCTTTTCCGCTCGCGCGCCTCGGGGTTGTGTGGATCGATGCGCACGCAGACATGCACTCACCCTACACGTCTCCGTCGGGCAACATGCACGGAATGCCGCTCGCAACCGCGATCGGCGAAGACAACCTCGAGTGCAAAATCAACGATCCGAGTCCCGTCACTCGTGACGCGTGGACCAAGCTCAAGGGGCATCCACAGCGTGTTCGCCCTGAAGACGTTGCCTTCATCGGGCTTCGCAGTACCGAAGAACCCGAGGACGCCCTGATTGCCAAGTACGGAATGGCGGTGTACCGCGTTCCAGTGGTCCGAGAGCTCGGAATCTCAACGGTGGTTCAGCGCGTCCTTGAGCAAATGAAGGACTGCGACATGGTCTATGTTTCGTTTGACGTGGATTCCATGGATCCGACGGTTTCGGTCGGAACCGGCACGCCGGTAGCCGGTGGCTTCGACGAGTCCGAAGCGAAGCAACTTCTTGAATTGTTTGCGGACGCTCCGCTGGTGCGCTGCATGGAATTCACCGAAATCAATCCCTTGCTCGACAAGGGAGGCAACGCAATGGGAACCACCGCGTTCCGCCTTTTGCAAAACACGGTATACCGCCTTCAGGAGCGGTTGAGCCGACGTAACCTTCTTTAATCATCATGGCTGACGCGTTACTTTCGGCCGTTTCGACGGTCTTGAACGATTTATACGGATGGGATGGCCCCGTCGAACTCCAACCGACCCGCAAAGATTTTGAGGGCGATTCCACGCTGGTGGTTTTTCCTTTTCTGAAATTGAGCCGCAAATCCCCCGTGGACACTGCGCGTGAAATCGGCGAATCACTGCAGGTGGCATCGGACTTGGTGTCCAGCTTCAACGCCGTCCAGGGTTTTTTGAATATTGTTCTGAGTACCGACCAAATTCAGGCCCGCTTCGACGCCATTCGAAGCGCGGATGCCTGGGGCACAACGCCCGTTGACCCGAACGCCCCTGCGGCCATGGTGGAATTCAGCAGCCCCAACACCAACAAGCCGCTGCACCTAGGGCACGTGCGCAACATATTGCTCGGCCACAGTGTCAGCCGCATCCTCGAGGCCAGTGGCCGCAAAGTGGTTCAGGTTCAGATTGTGAACGACCGCGGCGTCCACATTTGCAAGAGCATGTGGGCGTGGCAGCAGTTCGGGGGCGGAATTACTCCCGATTCCGCAGGCAAAAAGGGCGACCACCTCGTCGGAGATTTTTACGTGCGCTTTGACCAGGAGTACCGAAGCCAAGTGCGTGAACTCATGGCTCAAGGCCTCGATGAAGATGCCGCTAAGGCACAGGCTCCGTGCATGCTTGAAGTTCAAGAAATGCTTCGCCAGTGGGAGGCCGGCGATGCCGAGGTGCGCAACCTTTGGGCGACGATGAACGGGTGGGTCTACGACGGATTTAACCAAACCTACAGCCGACTGGGTGTTCGCTTTGACCGCAACTACTTCGAGTCCGACACCTACGTGCTGGGCAAGCAAGACATTGAAGAGGGATTGGCGCGCGGTGTGTTTTACCGTCGGGACGACGGTTCCGTATGGATTGATTTACGCGAAGACGGCCTTGATGAAAAGTTGGTGCTTCGCCGCGACGGAACCTCAGTCTACATGACCCAAGACATTGGGACTGCGATTCAACGCTTTAAGGACTTCTCGATCGACCGCCTCACGTACGTGGTGGGCAACGAGCAGGACTACCACTTTAAAGTGCTGTTCTTGATCCTAAAAAAGTTGGGCTACGCCTGGGCGGACCAGCTCTTCCACCTGAGCTACGGCATGGTGGACCTTCCAAGCGGCAAAATGAAGTCGCGCGAAGGCACCGTCGTCGATGCCGACGACCTGCTTGACGAAATGGAGTCCACGGCCCGAGCCCTCAGCGAAGAGCTCGGCAAGACCGAGGGACTTGTCGATGCCGAAAAAGCGCAACTCTACCGAGTTTTGGGCCACGGAGCCCTTAAGTACTTCATTCTAAAGGTGGATCCGCGCAAGCGCATGGTGTTCAACCCCGAGGAGTCCATTGACTTCAACGGCCACACTGGCCCGTTCATTCAGTACAGCCACGCACGGATCAAGTCCATTTTGCGCAAAGCAGAGGGCCGAAGCACGGCCTGGGATTGGTCTGAGGTGGTCGTCGACGAGCGGACCAAGGAACTGATTCAAACACTTGACCGCTTCCCGCAGGCGGTGGAGCAGGCGGCACGCGCCTACAGCCCCGCGGTGGTGGCACAGTTTGCCTACGATTTGGCTAAAGCGTTTAACGGATTCTACCAAGCTAATCCAATTCTCAACGCGGATTCGGAAGCGCTTGTGGCGTTTCGTGTCGAACTCTGTCAAACCACAGCGGCTGCGCTGCGCCGTGCTCTTGAAATGCTCGGTATCGAGGCCCCCGAACGGATGTAAACAAAAAATCCCGGTCCAGGCACGAGGCCAGAACCGGGATTTCAAAGAAGTTTGAGATTTAGAGCCCTGCAGCCTTTTTGGTGGCTTTAGTCAGTCCGTCTTTGTGCAGCATGATAGAGATGGTCTTGGCGCGAACAAACGCTTCAGACGCGTAGATGTAGCCCTCGCGGTACGCGTTTTTGCGCGGACCCCATGAGTTTTTCACGATGTAGTACGAAGCGCCTGACTGGTCTTTGACCTTGCCGACGATTTGCATTCCGTGGTCGTCTTGGGTTTCGTAGTTGTCAAATGCGGCTTGGCGCGACTCCTGCGTTACTGCGGCCTCTTCGTGCGGGCCGGTAAACACGGACGTTTTTTCTTCGGCGCTCATGTCGGACCATTTTTTAGCAGGCCACACGGCGACTCCGTTGTTCAGCGAAAATCCTTTTTCGGAAACGTCGGTCGCCCAAGCGATGGTGAACCCGTTGGCCAGTGCGTAGTCAATGGTCGCCATCATGTCGTCAAGCGGAACGTTGTACGACGTGCCCCACGTCCAGTTGTCGGGAACCTCAACCGCAAACCACGAACCGAAGGGGTGGTGCGTGAAGCTCGTCAGCTGCACGTAGTCCTTCGTGTTGATTCCGAGGAACTTGTCAGCGAAGCTGCGCGGAGTGTAGGTCTTGCCTTCGTAGGTGAACGAGGTAGGTTCAGCTCCGAGGTAGGCGTCGAGGTATCCGGTGAAGCCCTTGTGCCACGCGGTGGTCACGGTTCCGGAATTTTTATTCACCACCGCGTCGACGATGCCTTTGAGGGCGGCCTCGAGCTCGTCGTGGTCGTTGCCCTCGGTTCCGTAGTTGAGGCCAGCGTAGGCCGACTGCGGCACTGCACCGTAGCGGTCGATGACATAGAACAGGTCGGGGCAGGCGCCACCTTGGGCGAAGTTTAGCGCGCCGTGCAGACGGACGTACTTCTCAGCCTTGTCCTGGTACACCTTGCGCACCGTGTACATCTCAGAGAGGTCGATGGCCGGCTTGCCCATGCGTACCAGTTCAGACTCGAGAAATCCGGTGGCCGAATAGCTCCAGCAGGTGCCCGAGCGGCCTTGGTCCTTTACTGGGGTCGCCTCGAGGTCATAAATAGTTGTGAATTCAAACGATTTGCTGTCGCGGGATCCGTTGCCCGAAACTTTGTTGATCAAATCAACTTGCGCCAACAGCCCCGATGAGGCCAGCAGAGCGCCAATGAAGAGGTGCTTGTTCATGTGGTGGTATGGATTTAGAGAAAGTTGGGAGCGACCGGCGCGTCTTTGGTTCCGTTCGCGTAGTCGTAGAATCCGCGGCCCGACTTCACCCCGAGGTCGCCTGCAGTGACCATCGCCACGAGTAGGGGATTGGGTGCGTACTTGGGCTGGCCTAATCCCTCGTGCAGCACGCGAAGAATGCTGAGGCACACGTCGAGGCCGATAAAGTCGGCGAGCTGAAGGGGGCCCATCGGGTGCGCCATGCCGAGCTTCATGATTGAGTCAATCGCTTCGACGCTGCCGACGCCCGTTTGAAGCGTTTCAATCGCTTCGTTGATCATGGGCATCAAAATGCGGTTGGCCACAAATCCAGGGAAGTCGTTGCACTCCACGGGGATTTTGCCAAGTTCCGTACTCATTGCCACCACTGCAGCCGCCGTGGCGTCCGAAGTTTTGTATCCGCGAATGATTTCGACCAGCTTCATCACCGGAACCGGATTCATAAAGTGCATACCAATCACTTTGTCTGGGCGCTTGGTCGCCGCAGCGATACGCCCAATCGCAATCGAAGACGTGTTCGAGGCCAAAATGGTTTCGGGAGCACAGAGTTCGTCGAGTTGAGTGAACAACTTGAGTTTGATGTCCACATTCTCGGTGGCGGCCTCTACGACGAGCGCGGAACCGGCCACAGCCGGTGCCAGCTCCGTGTGGGTGCTAATTCTCGCCACGGCTGCGGACGCATCTTCAGCAGTCAACAGACCTTTGGCGACTTGGCGATCGAGGTTTTTTGAAATGGTGGCTAAGGCGCGCTCCAATGCAGGGGCGCTGATGTCGAACAGCGAGACGTTCCATCCGCTGGTGGCGAACACGTGGGCGATTCCGTTGCCCATCGTGCCTGCGCCGAGTACGCTACAGTGCTTCATGGGCCTAAAAGTACGCTCAGACGGCTACTTTCCGCGCCCCTTGACCACGGTCCATACCGTGTAAATAAGCACCTTCAGGTCGTTGCGCCAGGACATGTTTTCGATGTAGAGCAGGTCGTACTCCATGCGGCGAATCATTTCGTCAACCGTGCTGGCGTACCCGAAGCGAACCATTCCCCAACTCGTGATCCCGGGACGGACTTTGTAAATATGGCGGTACTGCGGAGCCCGTTCGATGATTTGCTGGGCAAAAAACGCACGCTCTGGCCTCGGACCCACAATTGACATGTCGCCCACAAGTACGTTCCAAAACTGCGGAACTTCGTCCAGCCGGTACTTTCTCAGCACGCGGCCAATGGGTGTGATGCGCGGATCATCTTCACTAGACAGCTGGGGCCCAGCGGCCTCAGCGTCAGCGCGCATCGTGCGGAATTTCAAAATATTGAAGGTCTTTGCCTGCCGTCCTATGCGTTCCTGGCGAAAAAAGATGGGGCCCTTAGTGCGCGCCACTGCTGCCGCAACTACGGCCATCACCGGAGCCAAAACGACTAAAGCCGCCACAGCAAGCACGATGTCAGCAATGCGCTTGCTGTTGCGCTGCCAGGTGTCCATGGGTTCGTGGTGCCATTCCATGAGCGGAACCCCGTGCTCGTCAAGCTGCACCATACCCGAGAGGATTCCGTAGGTGTCCGGAAACATAAAAATCCGAACCCCGAGCTCCTCGAGGTCGAGCAGTAACGGAGTAAGGCGCTGGTGCTCTTCTTGAGGAAGCGCGACGACGACATCTTCAATGCCCAAGCGGTGGGCCCACGAAGCGATTTCTTTGGGGCTTCCGAGCAGCGGAAGGCCACAGCACAGCGTGTCGCCCTGCTTGCCGTGCACCGACATCCAGCCCGCGAGGACTTCGCCTGAGGAGTCGGCGTGCCGTCGAATGTCTTCTTGGTGCGATTCCAAAAGCTCACGGTCCCCAATTAATAGGGTCGGAAAGTGCAGGTTCCCTTGGCTAATGCGCCAGCGAATATGGCTTCCCAATGCGAGGCGGATCAGGGCGCTCACGCCGAGCAAGGTTCCGCCAAAGCGCTTGATGGTGCCCCAGTACGCCGTGTAGCTTTTGACGTAGTCGTCGAGCAAAAACAACAGAAAGAAGGCTAAGACAAAAAAGAACCAGGTCTGGACCAATCGACTTAATTCAGTGAGGCGCGACTTGCGGAGTAAGCTCTGGTAAAGTCCCACCACACCTAACGTGCCCACCCACAGCACCGCGGTGACCGACAGGCCCCAGGGATAAAAGTCGTCCCACACTAAGGACTCAATGCCAAATCGAGCGGGTTCGACCACGCCCTTGCGGTAGCTATAGAGCCACGTGTAGGCAAGTCCCGCGGCGGCCACGTCGCCCGCGAGGTAGGCTAAGGTGTAGCGCCGTTCGGTCGCCCTAAGTGCCGATCCGCGGGGGCTCAACGGTAGACTAGCTTGAGGTTGTCAATCCACAGCGTATCGGCCACTTCGCGGTTGGTGCGCACTGCGCCCAAAAACAGATTGTAGTTCACGGCTCCTGGGAATCCCGAAACCTCGGTCACCAGGTTGATGTAGGCCTTGGACCACTCGCGTTTGTCGCGAAACGTCACGGTGGTTTGCTGGGTGCTGGTTCCGTTCTCGTTGGCTACGACCCCGATGTTAAACGGCATGGTGGATTTGTAGTTGATTTCGAGGTAGACGCTTTGACCTGACTTTGGAAGCACGTAGGCCTGCTGCGTAATGGCCTCAAAAATGTTTTGACCTGGACGAAGTACGACCATTCCACTTGCGTTGTGGGTTTCACCTGCGGGGGCAGGGAATCGTTCGGATTGGGTTCGGTTCCACACGGTGTCGCTGCGCGGCGTGGGTGCAAACTGAATCCCCGCCGACTCAAAATCTTCTACGTTAACGATTTGTGCCCAACTTTCGTATGCCAGCACCGCGGCACCCCCCGGGGGCCATTTGACGGTTTGGCCGTAGGCGGAATTCAGGTTCCGCGTGTACGGACCGTAGAATTCATACTGGGCTTGAAAGCTGCTGATGCCGTTTACTTCGACACCGGGGTACAGGCGCACGGTAGCGTTAGGGTCAGAGACCGGGAGCGGTATCCGCGCGGGCAAAGGGTAGACGCCGTAGTAGGTTCCTTCGGCCTCGACCCAAACGGAGCGGACATGGGCACTCGAGGTGCCGAGGCTCGGGTCAAGTGCCAACGTGAGGCTGTCCACCTCGAGGTAGACTACTGGCTTTGCTTCGTTGCGGTCACAGCTAGTGCTTACCAAGGCTGCTACCCCGGCAAGGATGTGGAAAAGTCTTTGAATCCGTCGCATTCGGTGCAAAGGTACGGTTGTACTTTCGGCCTATGACTCCTGATTTGCCCCGCCACCAAGGCCAGCGCCAGCAACTGCTCGCACTGCTTCGAAGCAAAGGCATTAATAATGAGCGTGTTCTCGAGGCGATGGGTAGGATTCCCCGCCACGCCTTTCTCGAAAGTTCGTTTGAAGAGTTTGCCTACCAAGACATTGCCTTTCCGATTGCAGCGGGCCAGACGATTTCGCAGCCCTACACGGTGGCGTTCCAGTCGGATGCGCTGGGCCTCGCTGTGGGTGCGAAAATTCTTGAAATCGGAACCGGTTCCGGATACCAAGCCGCCGTGCTCGAAGAAATGGGCTATCGCGTCTACACCATTGAGCGCCAGAAGGCGCTTTTTGACTTTAGCAAGCGCTTGCTTGACGAGCTTGGGTACCGCCGAATTCAGCAAAAGTTTGGTGACGGATACAAGGGTTTGCCCTCATTTGCGCCATTTGACGGAATCTTAATTACCGCTGCCGCTCCGGAACTGCCTCAGGACCTTTTAATGCAACTCGCGCCCGAGGGGGTGTTGGTGGTTCCGGTGGGCAACGTCGAAGCGGAACAGCGCATGCTACGCGTACGCCGAGGTGCGGATGCAGCGTGGATTCACGAAGACCTCGGGAGCTTTCGCTTTGTCCCGATGCTCAAAGACGTCGCGACGCAGCGTTAAGGGGCTTATTCCCTCGCCGCATCGCGGTCAATGTCCCGCTCTTTAATACTTGCGCGTTTGTCGTAGAACTTCTTGCCCTTGGCCAGTGCAATGTCCAGTTTTGCCCATCCGCGTGAACTAAAGTAAAGCTTCAATGGAATCAGGGTTATTCCGTTGTTTTGCAACTCTTTGCGAATCTTTTTGAGTTCGTTTTTCTTCAAGAGCAACTTGCGCTCGCGCAAGGGGGCGTGGTTCGCGTAGGTTCCGAACTTGAATTCTGAAATATGGAGGTTTTTGATCCAGACCTCGCCGGCCTCTGAAACGTAGGCGTAGGCGTCGCTCAGATTGGCCTTACCGTCGCGCAGCGCCTTGACTTCGGTCCCGGCAAGCATAATGCCGGCCGTGAACTCTTCTTCGAGAACGTACTCGTAGCGCGCACGGCGGTTTTGTATGACGGGATTCATCCTGCAAATCTAACCCCGGCGCTACCTTTGAGGTGCCCATGATGTACACTTCGCTGATTCGTCCCCTTCTTTTTCAGCTGTCGGCTGAGCGCGCCCACAATTTGGCCCTGTCTGGCCTTAAAATCGCATCCAGGAGCGGAATCGCCACGGCCGCCCTCCGTGCGGCCGTGGGGTCGGTCC
>Ga0222713_10000272_pt1 | contig 58337 bp, 79 predicted proteins | sample C33_649DmetaG_FD_165061 | JGI IMG/M metagenome (GOLD analysis project Ga0222713, IMG submission 165061) | Estuarine water microbial communities from San Francisco Bay, California, United States - C33_649D | ecosystem: Environmental > Aquatic > Marine > Unclassified | place: USA: California...
GTAGTAGCGGGATGCTGTTAACATCTAGGTCGCAGGTTCGATCCCTGCCACCCCAGTTGGATGGACTTCGGTTCTTCCATAAGAGTCGGGATCATCATATCCGACTCATTCGCCCTTGTAGCTCAGCTGGTAGAGCGCGGCTTTTGTAAAGCCGATGTCGCAAGTTCAAGTCTTGTCGGGGGCTTGACAATCTCATGATTGTCGTTTAAAATAAAAACATGGGGAATTAGTTAAACGGTATAACGGGTGCTTTGCAAGCACTTATTAGGAGTTCGATTCTCCTATTCTCCATTGGAGATCGACGGATTTCCAAAGGGTGTGACAGAAAAATCCTATGCGGTCATGCACGGGATAATGTATATTAGGACAGGGGTGATGCCCGCCATGTGACTGGGAGACCAGAGACATGCGAATCCACTATCAAGGAGTCCGAGAGTGTCAGGAAACGTTACTATCAGTGCGACCTCCTGATTGTGAGTATGATAGAATCTCACCACCCACCCAAATATAGCGGGATAGTGAAGTCAGGTATCACGGCGGTCTCATAAGCCGCAGAACGTTGGTTCAAATCCAACTCCCGCCCCCACTTTGCGGTTGTAATTCAGTGGTAGAATGTCTGCCTTCCAAGCAGAACGTCGTCGGTTCGAATCCGATCAGCCGCTTCCCCTTCCGGGGAATAAATAAATTCATAGTTACGGTAAACCGAACCTATGAATTTGCACGATGCAGGGTATTCGTTAAAATTAGAATGTGCTCTTCGTGGTCTGGGATTTGTGGAAATTGGGTGGCGTGTTGTTGCGAATGCTGGGATTTATTTTGTAAGACCAGTATCAGTATGGGATGTTGGATCTCCCACAGATGATCTTTTTGGATTTCAATTATACAGATCTGAGGAGTATCAATATGATAAAGATGGTCTTCATCTTGGATATCCAATCGCTCCTTCAGCAAAACGTGCCTTAGATCTTGCTATTTCTCTTTCATAAATAACTTGACGTGGGCGATTAACTCAGCGGTAGAGTGGCCTCCTTACAAGTGGTAAGTCACTGGTTCGAATCCAGTATCGCCCATACAATTGAATATTTCCATTTGCCGCAGAACGCGGTTTTGAAGTATCTAAATATTGTATCGATGAGTTGAATGATGAGAGTTAGATGTAAAATTTGTAATAGGGAGATAGAGAATCATCTATCAAAACCTATATCTTGTGGTTGTGATAATATGACAACAATTAGTAATGATAAAATTACAGCAATTGATTTGAATAAGGTTGTTTTAATCACTCCACCAACAAAAACTAAATGTGGCGGAGTCTTATCGAATGAAGATCTTGCCTATCAAGAGTCTAGAAGACAAAGAAAAGTTAAGAAATTGGACTTTGAGATTCGCTAATATGTTATTATAATAGAAGCAATTTGGTGAGTTGGTCGAGTGGTTGATGGCATCGGTCTTGAAAACCGACGAGGTTAGTAGCCTCCCAGGGTTCGAATCCCTGACTCACCGTTGTCCTTAAAGATAAAAAAACTAATGGATGCACATAATCTAGAGAACTGGAAAAAAATCAAGGAAGCTATGGAAGCCTCTGGAAATACAAACAACATGTATTATTCAAGAGCTTGTGCAATCCTGAGATCTGGTAAGGACCCAATGGAAGACCTTCCAAAAAAATTCTTTTAAATATATATTGTTATGTCTGAAAGTGATCGTGAAGAAACTCAAAGAATGATTGATGAATCAATCAAACAGGCGATGGCTAAGCATAACAGAACTGCAACATTGATTAGTTCTGTGCTTGGAGCAACTGTTCTTGCATTTTATACCCATGGATTAATTACTGTTGTAAACGCCATGAGGAACGTAATGTGATTCCCATAATCTTTCTAGTATTATTCTTGGTGGCCCTTAGTTTGGTCATTCATGGAATGATTGTCATGAAAGAAACTCATGGATATATTAAGTGTCCAGAATATAAAATACATCCAGAAATGCGTGGTGTGAAAGCAGGAGAAGAATTGATTGTGATGAAACTGGAAGATGACGATCTAAAAGCACTGCAAAAGATGATTTTGCAACGGAAGATGGAAGAGTTATTTGAAGAACCATCCACGTATGAAGATGAATTAGAAGAGGAGGACTAGTATTATGCGTGTTGGAATGATAGGTCTTGGTCGCCTGGGCGAGGGTATGTCTCGTAGAATTATTCAACGTTCCAGACGACTGTTGCAAGAAACAAACGATCAGATTCATGTTTGGGGATATCGCAGAAATTATGCTGCAGCAGTTACTTTGTATGAGCAAGGTGCAATTAGTGGTGTAGTCACCAGCATTGAAAACCTTTCACATGTTCTCCAAGGTGAAGAACGTGCTGTTTATATGCTGGTGGTTCCAGCAGAAACTGTGGAGGAAACACTTAATGAATTATTACCATTTTGTCGCCGTGGAGATATTATTATTGATCATGGCAATAGCAATTTTAAGGAGAGCCGCCGTCGAGCGGAAAGGATTCATGATCAGTATGGCGTCGAATATATTGACTGTGGTACTTCTGGTGGTGTGTACGGTATGGAGCGTGGATACTGTCTTATGGTTGGAGGCAGAAATTCTGCAGTCGCCTATTGTAGCCCCATCTTCAACGCGCTCGCCCCAAGCATCAATACCGCACAACGCACCAATTATGACTCAGACGTAACTTCTGCAGAACTTGGGTGGTTACATTGTGGTGGTCCTGGCGCAGGGCACTTTGTGAAGATGGTTCATAATGGAATTGAGTATGGAATCATGCAAGCATATGCTGAAGGATTTAATATTCTGCATAACGCGAATCTTGGGTCACAATATGTCAAAGAGGGTGATGCCGGAGTTGCTCCTATGTTTGATCCGGAGAGTTATCAATACGATATTGATGTTTCTGAGGTGGCTGAGCTTTGGCGTCGCGGTAGTGTTGTTGGCAGCTGGTTACTTGACCTTACCGCTTCTGTTCTGCGCAGCGATAGTGGACTTGAATCATTCTCTGGAGGGGTTTCCGATAGTGGTGAGGGTCGTTGGACTGTTTCTACCGCTGTGGACCTTGGGGTTCCCGCTCCTGTCCTTTCTAGTGCGCTATTTGCGCGGTTTGAGAGTCGCAGATTAGGAGATTTTGCAAATCGCATATTGAATGGTATGCGAAATAAATTTGGTGGACATGAGGTTCGGGAAAATCCGAAGCGGAATCAAATTCATGACAACATGTGTAGAGTGGACAGTTGAGAAAGTGTCCCAAATCGACCCCCCATTCCCTTTGGGGGGTTTATGATGTAAATATCAGACAAATGGATTACTGATCATGCACACTATTCAATTTATTGTTAGGACAGTCATGCAAAATCCAGTTTCCCTAGGGATTATGAGTGCTCTATTGGTTTTTGTTCCTATTATGGGTATTTGGGCCATTCATAAGTATGGTTGGCAACACTGGGCTCCATTTGATAAATATAATCATAAGTGATTGGAACTACGATGCTTACTTATAGAGAATTCTATCAAATCTGTGAAGGGAAAAAGTCTGGAACTCCCCCACATGCAGTTCCTGGAACTTACAAAGAAGTTGATGGTGTTAAGACCTATACACTTCAAAGGCATGAAGGTCCAACACGTAAACCGACCAAAAAGGAAATTCAAAAACTTGTAGTGGATCGTAGTGGTGGAAAGGCAGTTAAGCAAGAACTGAAGCGTAGAAAAAAGGAGGTTGACAAAAAGAGTAAATAGCATTATGATAATAACACCGGGGTGTAGCGCAGTTTGGTAGCGCATCTGTTTTGGGAACAGAGGGTCGCAGGTTCGAATCCTGCCATTCCGATTGGGAGAAATCCCACAATTTACTGAGGTTGAACTCTAACTTATGGAAATCTATTCGGTTGATGAATTCCTTGAACGTTGGGACGAAATGTTAGATAGAGTTGAGCGTGGGGAAAGGTTGGGCATCACAAATGGAAGCGATCAAGTTGTGATGTGTCCAGCAGATGATGACCTCATACGAATGTATAGCGAGCACGACGAAGCACCTTGAGTGTTTTTCTTGGGACTGTCGCCTATTGGTTAAGGCCCACTGCTTATAACGGTGTGAACGGAGTTCAATTCTCCGCAGTCCCATTTGCTCCTTTAGCAATCTGGTGAATGCAGCGAACTCATAATTCGCCTAAGGTGGGTTCAATTCCCTCAAGGAGCACCAGCCCGTGTAGCCCAGCGGAAGAGGCAGAAGACTTAAAATCTTTTCAGGGTCGGTTCGAATCCGACCACGGGTATGACAGTTCACAAACTGTCCTCATGACTTGACCACACCCGGTCAAGGCACTATAATTAAAAGGTAATCAGTTACTAATCATGACTATCGTTTCGAAATTCAAGAAAGATCTGCAGACCCTGCGCTGTGCTGCACAAGGTGATTTCTATCTTGATGTAAAGAATCCGAAACTTTACAAGAAAGTGCGTCGTTATTATGAGAATGCGGGCGTCGTATTCTCCGGCGATCCTCTGGATGACTATGAAATGCTCATGGATTATGTTCTCAGTGACCTGGAATCTCTGGAGGTTGCATGATGAAAAATCTAATCGAAGTTAAGTATCAATACGCAGAATATCCGAATGTTGTTTTGCGTAAGTTCTTTGAGACACAAGAACAAATTGATGCGTTTAAACAACAACATTCGCATTATATTTACATCACCGCATGAAACCAAAAGTTCTTCTTGAGCGTGAAGGATATCGATTTGTAGAAGTTGGTATTCTTGAAATTAACGGTAGACCAGATTACCGTATGCAAAAACAGGATTATTACACAAAGCGTTGGCATGACATTTATCTCTTTGATAATGTGATGCAATGTTCACTAGCGATGGAGGACATTGAATACGCTAAGTGGTTAGATCCAGAAGGTGTTCCTTCTTATGTCAAGGACGACTAAATAGAGACTAGTGCGATGAAAAATGTATTCTTTGAGCATCCTACATTTTGGCGGTATGTTGGTAATGGATTATTAATTCTTGGATATATTGTCCTTTTGTGGGGAGATGTTAGTGTAGGTCTATGCATTAAACTCCTTGGAGGAACATTGATTCTCCCTTCACTATATTTTTTAAAAATGTGGGATTCGTTAGTTTTGTGTGGATTCTTCACAACCATAGAAATAAGTAAACTCTACGATCTTCTGGGACCCTAAGATGCACATCGATCAAGACTTGTATTTGAAGATTAGGGAGGTGATGCCAACAGTTTGTGTTGATTTGGTAGTTACGAATCCGAATAATGAGTATCTATTACTCATGCGTAAGGAAGAACCTGCCAAAGGATTGTGGTGGATTCCTGGAGGAAGAATTCATAAGAATGAATCGTGGACAAATGCTGCAATTCGCAAGTCAATTGAAGAATTGGGAGTTTGTTTGGAGTTGGTTGAGTTCGTTTCCCTTGAGGAAAGTATGTTTCCAAACGTAGATTATCATACGGTAAATGTTACAGTTCATATGAAATATAATGGAATTGATACTCTAAAAATTGATTCCAACCATAGCAAATATAGATGGGAAAAATATATTTTGGATGGTCTTCATGAAGCGGTAGTCAATCCCCTTAAAAAATTGGGATTTAGGTTTGAGAACGAACAATAATAGTCACGGATGGACTATAACAGAACTGGTGGAGTCAATGACCCTTTAAACACACATACACACAGGAGTAAAATTATGACACCATATCAACTTCGATTCGAAGTATTCAAGCAAGCATACGAAATGCTTAATGATCAGTTTTCAATTGAGTATGATACTGTACGTGTCTGGAATGATGATCCAGACAATGTTGTAAAGTTGGATTACCCAAGTTTTCCAACTTTGGAAGATGTGCTTGATCAAGCAGAATCAATTAATAATTTTGTCTCGGAACGACAATAATCTTGCCCTGGTGCGGATGGGACTCTCTCCCGCCTGGTTTCCAATTTCCAGACAAAGAATTGGTGGCGAGCTAATACTGAGTGATGGTGGGGGTTGACAACTGCCCCCATTTTTTGTATACTAAATATGAACAGATACTATGGTTTCTATGGGTGAATATAAGAAGACGGCACTCGTTCTTGGTGCTGGTGGATTTATTGGAAGTCACATGGTAAAGAGACTGCGATCCGAAGGATATTGGGTTCGCGGTGTTGATTTGAAGCGACCAGAATTTTCAGAAACTGCCGCAAATGAGTTTGTAGTTGGTGATCTTCGTGATAAGACTTTGGTTGAACGTGTGGTTCAATTTAAAGGATATCTTGGCAATTTTTACAAGTTCGTTCCTTCAAAACATGTTGATACTTTTGATGAAATTTATCAGTTTGCTGCCGATATGGGTGGCGCTGGATTTGTATTTAGTGGCGAAAACGATGCTGAAATTATGCATAATTCTTGCGCAATCAATCTGAATGTGCTTGAATCTGTTCGCGAATTGAATGATTGGAAGAGCGTAAATAAGACCAAAATTTTCTACTCATCTTCCGCATGTGCTTATCCTGAGCATATACAAATGGATCCGATGAATCCTGGGTTGCGTGAGGGTGATGCATACCCCGCTGCTCCTGATTCTGAGTATGGATGGGAAAAACTATTCTCCGAGCGTCTTTATTTCGCTTATCATAAGAATCATGGCATTCCTGTGAGGGTCGCACGATATCACAACATCTTTGGACCTGAGGGAACCTGGCAGGGGGGTCGTGAGAAGGCACCTGCTGCCATCTGTCGTAAGGTCGCGTATCTGCCCGATGCAGGGGGCGCTGTGGAGGTCTGGGGAGACGGTCTGCAGACCCGATCCTTCCTGTATGTGGATGAGTGTGTGGAAGCAACCCGCCGGTTGGTGGATTCTGATTTTATTGGTCCAGTGAATATTGGATCTGAGGAGATGGTCTCCATCAACGAATTGGTTGATATTGCCGCTACAGTTGCCCGCAAGGTGGTGATCAAAGTTCATAAACTTGATGCACCTCTGGGTGTTCGTGGACGTAATTCAAATAATGATCTCATTCGTGAAAAACTGGGATGGGATTACTCTCAGAGTTTGCAAGAGGGTATTCGCAGAACCTATGAGTGGATTTCTGAACAAATTGCAAAGGATTGATTGAATATGAAAATTACAGTATTAGGTTCTTCTGGACAGATTGGTGCCTATCTTGTTGAATACCTTAGAAAGAAGGGGCACTACGTTTATGAATTTGATCTGGTAAATAATCCTCATGAAGATCTACGAATGATTCCAAATCCTCTTCTTGAGGAAAGGATTATGGATTCTGATTTCGTATTCTTTCTTGCCTTTGATGTTGGTGGTTCTCGCTACTTGAAAAAGTATCAACACACATTCCAGTTCATTGACAACAATACTCGCATGATGGCAAACGTATTTGGTTTGCTTGAAAAGCATAGAAAGAGATTTATCTTTGCATCATCCCAGATGAGTAATATGAGTTACTCTCCATATGGTGTGATGAAGAGAGTTGGTGAACTTTATACAACTAATCTTAAAGGATTAATTGTTAAGTTCTGGAACGTGTATGGCATTGAAAAGGATCTTGAAAAGTCTCATGTAATTACCGACTTTATTCGTAGGGGATTTGAAGAGCGTGAATTTGAAATGATGACTGACGGAACAGAAGAGCGTCAGTTCTTGTATGCAGAAGATTGTTGTGAAGGTCTAGAGACTGTTATGGAACATTATACAGACTTTAAACCCGAAGATCCTCTTCATATCACATCTTTCAGGTCAACTTCTATTAAAGAAATTGCTGAAATTATTCAAGGTCAATTTAATTTGATTGGTCATTATGACGTTAAGATCAAACCTGGAATTGCCAAGGATAGTGTTCAGATGGATAAGAGGAATGAAGCAGACACTTATATAACTGGTTGGTGGATGCCCAAAACTCCAATCGATAAGGGAATTGCAAGAGTATTTGAGGAAATGAAACATGCTTGGGTTTAATAATATTGGAAGGATGGGACGTTTGGGAAATCAAATGTTCCAATATGCTGCCCTGAAGGGAATTGCTGCTCATCGGGGATTTGATTATACAATTCCTTCATACGATCCAAATCTTCAAATTGATAACTATGGATTGCTTGAAGCATTTGAACTCACTACAAACGGGAATGTTGCTTGGTTGAGAAATCAAAATACCGTTCAGGAAAGGCATTATCACTTTGATGAGGAACTGTTCAACACCTGCCCAGATGGTGTGAACATCTGTGGTTTCTTCCAATCCGAAAAATACTTCAAACATGTTGAAGAAGATCTTCGCAAGGACTTTGTTTTTCGGAGTGAATGGTTGGAACCATGTAAGGAATTCATGAGTGAGTTTGAGGGGCAAGAAGTTGCCTTCCTTCATGTTCGCCGGGGAGATCCTAACCTTGCTGATAAAAGAGGATTTAAGTGGGCGTATGTCAATATTCAAGATCAGCATCCTGTGCAACCTCTTGAATACTATGAGGAAGCATTAAAGAGGTTCCCTGAAGATATGCCAATCATCGTATTCTCTGATGCAATTGATTGGTGTAAGGAGCAGGAGTTCTTTGCTCCGGATAGGTTTCTTTTCTCCGAACCGGAACATGTCTATGATGATGGTGCATTGGTTCCGTATGTGGATCTGTGCTTGATGTCTCTGTGCGATCATGCTATAATTGCTAATAGCAGCATGAGTTGGTGGGGGGCATGGTTGATCGCCAATCCAAATAAAAAAGTTATTGCACCAAAAATGTGGTTCGGTTCTGCTTATGCGGATAAGGACACTAAGGATTTAATACCTACTGAATGGGAGAGGATTTGATGGGTTATTGTGAATGGAATGTTCCTGAGCAGGACATTACAAATTATCTGGCAGCATGTAGAAATTTCTGCGCCAATGAACAGAGATTTGCTAATTTCAAACGTGATCCTAGTTATCGTGTCATTTTGGAACATGCAACATATGAGGGTGGATTGATCTTAGTTGATCAGATGAAAAATCCCAGTCTCATTACTGAGGATCAATTGCAGAAATGCAAAGAGAATGATCTTTATGGAAATGCTGAGATTTTCTCATATGATAAATTTGGAGAAATATCCCCATCAACAATTAGATACATTAAAAATTCTTTAGATATTCTTAACTTTGTTGGAGATCAAGTTTCTGATCTGGATAATATTGTTGAGATTGGTGGTGGGTATGGTGGTCTTTGCAAGGTTCTAAGTTCATTTGTAGATTATGATCAGTATCTTATTGTTGATTTGCCGGATGTGAATGGACTATCAAACAAATATTTGGGACAGTTCCCCGATCTTGAAGGAAGAACCTCACAACTTTCGTGCTTTGAGTTGGATGAGGTTGTTGGTGCGGATCTTGTAATCAGCAATTATGCATTCTCTGAGTGTAGTGAAGAAATTCAAATGCATTACTTTAATGACGTTATTGTACATGCAGAAAGAATTTACATGGTGTATAATAATTTCACCAAGGGAAATATTAATTCTGATGGATTTATTGATCTAGCGTCCAAATATTTTGAACTTGAAATTGAAGATGACTCTGCTCATGGAGCACCTAATGTCATCATTTATGGTACTAAAAGAGGTGAATGAGTATGCACCACGTTTATTCAAAAGTACAAGAAGGTCTGCTTCTTCATTTGATTAATCGATTTGATGAGATTACTGAAAGGACAAATGTTGCCCCAGATCACGAATTCCTTCAATTAGCAACTTTGAAGATGGATGCTGGGAAAACTTTCCGAGCACACAAACACATTTGGAAAAAGGTCCCTGGTGTTGATCAGACAATAGCGCAGGAGTCGTGGGTGGTGATTCAAGGATCTGTTAGGGTTCATATGTATGATGTTGACGATCAGTTACTTGAGAGTCATATTCTACATCGCGGGGATTGCTCTATGACGTTCGAAGGTGGACATACATATGATATTTTAGAAGATGATACGGTTGTGTATGAATATAAGACAGGACCGTATCAAGGTGTTGAGTTTGATAAGGTATTTCTAAATTGATATGGAAAAATCGCACTCCGGGTTGGATACTACTCAAGTAAATCAGTTACTTGAAATTGTTGCACATTTTTGGAGTATGCGATATAATTTGGGTAGAGAGCAGAAACAGTTTCTTCGCGAAACCACAAAAACACTATTACTTATTAAGATTGAAATTTTGAAGGGGGACTTGATGAATGGGCATGTTTAACAACGGATATTATACTGAAAATGATCTTCTAGATGCTGGATTTGCGAGTATTGGGAAGAACGTTCTCATTAGCAAAGATGCGACAATTGTTGGTCTGAATAATATTTCTATCGGTAATAATGTTAGAATCGATGGATATACAACAATCACATCAACACGCGGCAAATTGGTTGTGGGATCAAATATTCATATCGCTGCATACTGTTTGATCGCATCTCACGGCGGAATTGTTATGGAGGATTTTAGTGGATTGTCCCATGGTGTGAAACTCTATAGTGGTTCGGACGATTATAGTGGAAAATGCCTAACAAATCCAACAGTGCCGTCCAAGTATAAGACAGAGATTATTAAACCAATTCATATTGGAAGACATGTTATTATTGGTTCTTCTAGCGTAGTTCTTCCTGGCGTGAAGATCGGGGAGGGAGCATCTGTTGGTGCGATGTCTTTAGTAACTAAGAGTTTAGATGAATGGGGAGTTTATTTTGGTTCTCCTGTGAAGAAACTTAAGAACAGATCTAAAAAAATGCTTGAACTCGAAGCACAATATTTGGAGGATCTGAATAATGTCGTTTGATGCAGTAACTGAACTTGAGAATCAAGTAGCAGAATTTTTTGGCGCTCCTCATGCTTTGGCAGTTGATTCTTGCACACATGCTTTAGAATTGTGTCTGAGGTATGAGGGGTATGGAAAGATTACTGTTCCTGCTCACACTTATATTTCCGTGCCATTCCTTCCCATTAAACTTGGGATTGAATGGTCTTGGCGTGAGGATGACTGGAAAGATTATTACTATCTTGGGCATACCAACATTATTGATGCCGCTGTCCTTTGGCAGCGCGATAGTTATATTCCTGGCACTTATATGTGCCTTAGTTTTCAGTTCCAGAAGCACCTAAGTTTGGGTAGAGGTGGAATGATTCTTCTGGATAATAAAGAAACTAGGGATTATTTGGAACCTTTCTCATATGATGGTAGAATGAGGGGGAGTCCATGGCGACAGCAGGATATTAAAATGATGGGGCATCACTATTACATGACCCCAGAAACTGCTCAACTTGGATTGGATAAATTGCCGCAAGCAATTGCAACAGAACCTAGACGGTGGGATACATCGGATTATCCTGATCTTAGAAACATGGAGGTTTTTAATAAGTGAAAAGAGCATTAATTACTGGAATTACTGGGCAGGATGGTTCGTATCTTGCTGAACACCTTTTGGAACTTGGATATGAAGTTCATGGAATAGTTCGTCGCCAATCCGTAGCAGAAAACCAGAGTTCACGTCTTGGTCATATTGATGGAAATCTCCATCGCCACTATGCGGATCTTCTGGATGAGCACTCTCTTTATCGTGTTGTTGAAAAGGTTCAACCAGATGAGATCTATAATCTCGCTGCCATGAGTCATGTGCGGGTTAGTTTTGATGTCCCGTCATTTACTATTAAGACAAATTCTCTTGGTGTGTTGAATATGCTAGAAGCGTATCGCACAGTTGTTCCTGATGCAAAATTCTATCAGGCAAGTTCTTCAGAGATGTTTGGTAATTCTGTGGATGAGGATGGATGTCAACGACTGACAACTCCTATGAATCCAGTTAGTCCATATGGATGTTCCAAGGTGATGGGATATAATCTTACCCGTCACTATCGTAATGCTTATAAACTTCATGCGTGTAATGGAATTCTGTTTAATCACGAATCTCCACGTAGAGGAACAAACTTTGTAACGCATAAAGTTGTGAAGGGTGCTGTTGAGATTAAGAAGGGTCTTCGTGATAAACTTGAACTGGGAAATATGGATTCCAGTCGTGATTGGGGACATTCTTATGATTATGTTCGCGCCATGCATCTTCTCTTGACTCATGAAACTCCTAGAGATTGGGTTGTTGCAACTGGCGAAACGCGGACAGTAAGGGAATTGTGTGAATACGTCTTTACTGCTCTTGACTTGAACTATCAAGATTATGTTGTACAGAATCCGATTTACATGAGAGCAGAAGAACTTAAGTATCTTCGTGGAGATTCTCATGAAATTCGTGAGGTTCTTGGTTGGGATCCAAAGTATACCTTCAACAGCATGATTGATGAGATGATTACCGTATGGATGAATAGGATCTAAATAATCACAAGATATCCATAAAAAATATGAATACAGAACTACTAGTAGGTGGTGGTGGGGTATTCAGTAAATTCATTATCGCAGTAGAAAATCTTCATGAGATTGGAGTTCATGAAGATTATTATTTAAAATGCATTGATGAACGTGCAATTAATGTTGATGGAGAAAATCCATTCTATTATATTTTAGAGGAACCTGAATGGTATGGAATGCCGGTTTTGGATCCAAATTTTTTTCAAAGAATTTCTGCTAAGGTCTATCCATCTTTTGATATGAATCATCAGATAGAAAACTCTGATAAATTTTTGCAAATGTCAAACATTGCTAAGGCGATGAAATTGAATGCGGAAATGAAGTCTTTGATAAATGAACACTCCCATTTAGTTTCCGATTCTATTCCATCAGTAGGTGTTCATATCAGAGCAACTGATATGCTATATGCACACAAAAGATTGGGCACGTGGGATTTTATGCATTATGATGCCATGCTTAAATACACACTTTCGATTATGAAAAGAGATGGGATTGATGATGTAAATATATTTGTTGCATCGGATAATCAGGAATCAATAGACGAAATAGTAGAAAATTTTGGAACGAAATATAAGGTTTCTTTTCTTCCAAATCTAAGTAATAGGGTTCGGGGATGGGGTGAAGATAGTAGTGCATTTCACCTTCAAAATTTCACACAAAGAAGATATTGGCAAGATTCATTCTTAGAGATGTATATGTTGAGTCTATGTGACAATTTATTGATTAGGGCATCAAACCTAAATAATTTCTCTAGGTTATATTATAGTAAGAATCGCAAGCAAAATGTAATTTGGCTTCCGTGGAAAAATGATCCAATTTGGTATAGAAATATATTTCCATTAATATTGCCCGAAAGAATTATGACACCAGAAGAAAAAGAATTAGAAGATAAAATGAGGAGAAGGTCAGAATTTCTTGCCTCTCAGGATAGAGCAAATGCATTAAGAGAAAATCTAAGACGAAAAAATGCGGAAAAAGGTAAATAAAATTTGATGTTTTGTGGGATTGATTATGATTGGATTTGATGAACTTGGTAGAAAGGGGTGGTTGGGCAATACTATGTTTCAGTATGCTGCCTTAAAGGGTATTGCAGCATATCATGGATATGAGTATTGCATTCCCCCAAACGATGATACTAGGGTGTCCAATTATCTTCTTCACGAAGTCTTTCAATTGTCCGGCACAAAAAATGTTGGGTATATTGGAACTTACACATATAGACATCGAACTTCTGACGATCCATGCCATTCTACAACATTTCAATACAATCAAGAATTTATGGATGAGTGTCCTGATAATGTGACAATCTGTGGGTTTTTTCAATCGGAGAAGTGGTTTAAACATATTGAAAGTGATGTTCGTAGAGACTTTCAATTTGTAGATGACATATATGGTGAATGTAAGGAGTTGATTGATTCTTTGGAGCAAACTCCCATGTTTCTTCATGTTAGGAGAGGTGATTTTGTCAAACGTCCACAACATCACTACAATTTGCCATTAGATTATTTTGGTGAGGCATTATCTTATTTTGATAGGGAAATTCCTGTTCTAATATTTTCGGATGATATAGAATGGTGCAAAGCCCAATCTATGTTTGATTCCGACAGATTTTATTTTTCTGAGACGGACGATAGACTTCCAACGAATTCATTTATTAAAAACCAAGGATATGAACAGAGTGCATTAGTTCCTTATAATGACTTATGCTTGATGTCTCTCTGTAATGGTGGTATAATTAGTAATAGTTCGTTCAGTTGGTGGGGTGCCTGGTTACAGGAGAATAGGACAAGACCTATTGTATGTCCCAATAAAGATAAGTGGGGTGGATCTTTAAACACTCTTGATCACTCTGATGTATGTCCCGATTCTTGGATTAAATTGTAATGAAAATATTAATTACTGGTCATAAAGGATTTGTTGGAAAATACTTTATGATGAAATATGCAGATCATGATATTGTTGGTATTGATCTGAAAGATGGAAATGATTGTAGAGATTTCTTTAAAACTTCTGAGGATAAGTTCGATCTGGTTGTTCACCTTGCTGCAATTGTTGGTGGACGACAAACAATCGACAAAGATCCTCTATCTGTTGCCACAGACCTGTCGATTGATTCTGAGATGTGCAATTGGGCACTTAGAACCAAACCAGGAAGAATTGTCTATTTTTCGTCATCTGCTGCGTATCCCACAAAACTCCAAGTGGGAAAATATCAGTTGGTTGAGAATGATATAGATCTGTCAAATGTAAGTAACCCCGATATGACCTATGGATGGGCAAAACTTACTGGGGAGTTTCTACTTCAGTTTCTGAGTGCTGAGGGAATTAAGACACACGTATTCAGACCCTTTAGTGGTTATGGTACAGATCAGGATTTGGATTATCCATTTCCTTCATACATCAATAGAGCAAATAGGTTGATGAACCCGTTTGATATTTGGGGCGATGGTAATCAGGTTCGTGATTTTATTCACATTCGTGATATTGTTGACGCTGTTGATGAGGCAATCAATTTGGACATTACAGTTCCTGTAAATCTTGGATCTGGAGTGGCGACTTCATTTAATCAACTTTGTGATCTTGTTTGTGATATTCGTGGATACACCCCAGAGGTTAATCATATTTTAGATGCTCCAGTTGGAGTTCAGTATAGAGTATCTAATAATGCTAGAATGTTGAGTTTTTATACGCCGAAGATTTCTTTGGAAGATGGGATTAGAATGGCACTAAGAGGTGATGTTTGATTATGAAAATTTGCATCCTTACAATTGCAACTAACAAATACTTGCAATTTGTTGAAAAACTTTATGATGATATTGCGGAAAAGTTTATTCCAGAAGCAGAGATAAATTGTCTGCTTTTTACTGATCACGAAATTGAGGAAACATCTGATAATGTTCGTGTTCATTATATCGATCATGAACCTTGGCCAATGCCAACTTTAAAGAGGTATAATTACTTCGTAAAGGAAAGGGATTATATTCTTCAGCATGATTATTGCTTCTACTTTGATGCTGACATGAGGATTGATAATCCAGTGGGAACAGAAGTTCTTGCTGATGGCGTAGTTGCCACTCAACATCCCTATCAATCATTTCATAGCATTATGGATATGTCTTATGATAGGAATCCAAAGTCTCTTGCGTATGTTCCACCTGGCACAGGAAAAACTTATTATGCCGGTGGATTTAATGGTGGAAGAACCAAAGAGTTTATTGAAATGTCTGAAGTGATCGCTGACAGAGTAAATAAGGATCTTGAGAATGGTGTGGTTGCTCTCTGGCACGATGAGTCACATATGAATCGTTATTTGATCGACAATCCTCCAGCAAAAAGTCTGACACCATCATACTGTTGGGCAGAAGAATTCTACAATAATCCAAACTATCCATACGAACCAAAAATCATCGCACTTCAGAAAAATCATAAGGAGTTGAGAACATGAAATTAAAGTTGACAGATCTTCCAGTTCTCTACATCAATCTTGACAGAGATCTTGAGCGGAGAATGAGACTTGAGCATTTTCTTAGTGCCTTATGTTTCAAGAATGTGACTAGAGTTCCTGGAAAGGAGACTGAAATTGGAAAGGCGGGTTGTGCATATTCTCATGCCGAAGCACTTGGTATGATTGAACCTCCATTTATTTTGCTGGAGGATGATTGTGTTCCACTCTTTTTCCGTGAAGAGATTGAAATTCCCGACGATGCTGATGCGTTGTATCTTGGTGTCTCATCTTGGGGTAGGATGAATTCTCATTCTGGACCATTCAACCAGTATGATAGGATTGACAAGAACCTGCTCAGGATCTATAATATGGTTGGTGCTCATGCCATAGTGTATCTTTCGAAGGATTACACTTCTCTGTGCAAGAGAATTGCTGAGCATGGATATCAAATTGAAGATCATCATGATATTGGATTTGCTGAGGTGCAAAAATATTTTAATGTATATTCCGTAGATGATCCTATGTTCTTCCAAACAAGTTCTTTGGAAGCAACGAAACAAAAATTGACATCTTATCCGACAGATGAATGTTATATGTTTAATAAGAGATATTGGTTGCCTTTGAGGACAAATTAATGGAATTAAAACTGAAAACGTTGGTGACTGGTGGGTGTGGATTTATTGGATCAAATCTTGTAGATCTTCTTGTTGATTGTGGACATGAGGTTGTTGTTGTAGACAATTTATCATCTAAAGGAACTCCGCATTTTAATAGGAATGCCACTTACTTTGTAGAAGACCTGACAGAATATGATAAGGTTCAACATCTGTTTGAAGGTGTTGATTGTGTTTATCATATGGCATCCGAGGTGTCTATTCAATATTGCGTCGAATATCCAAATGAGTCGATGCGAAATAATATTCTATCGACAACTAATGCTCTGGAAGCATCACGTTCTCATGGTGTAAAAAGATTCGTATTCTCCTCAACTTCTGCTGTTTATGGCAACAGTCTCTTCCTTCCAAGTGTGGAGACAAATACTACAGATTGTTTTAATACATATTCTATCTCCAAATATACTGGAGAGCAACTATGCAAAATGTATTATGAACTATACGGAATGGAGACAATTACTTTCCGTTATTTTAACGTATATGGAAATCGTCAACCATCTCAGGGTCAATATGCTCCGGTGATGGGAATTTTTAGGAGACAGAAAGAAGAAGGTAAACCATTAACAATTGTCGGAGAGGGGTTCCAGACAAGAGATTTTGTAAATGTCGTTGATGTTGTCAGAGCAAATCTTCAGGCGGCGACTGTTACTTTAGACAAGTATGGTGGTGTTTATAATGTTGGAACTGGAGAATCCATAGCGATTGAGCATATTGCCAGAATGATTTCTGATTATCAAATTCACCTTCCCCCAAGACTGGGTGAAGTGTTGCATTCTAGAGCAGACATTACTAAAATTAAGAATGACTTTGGTTGGGAACCTACTATCAGATTGGGAGATTGGTTGAGTGAAAACATTTAAGAAAGCAGTTGTATGGGGACACAAGATCGGAACCCATACACACTCTTATGTTCACTTTGGATACTGGAGAGCACTTCAGGAACTTGGATATGAGACTGAATGGTTTGATGATAATGATGATGTAAGTAGTGTTGATTTTTCTGACACTGTATTCATCACAGAGACCAATGTGTGTAAGAAGATGCCAATCAGACCTGATTGTGTATATTTTGATCACTTCTCAGATCGTCCTTTTGAGTTGACTGGGAATCAAACGGGAGCAAGATTAACTCATCCGCATTATTATAATTTTGTTTTCTTTTCTGATCGCTGGGTTCCGGAATGGAATTCTAAGTGGCCTCATGATATGGAAGTAGAATATCTTGGTCAGCATCATTATTTTCATGAGAGGACAAAGACGTTGACTACAATGTGGGCAACAGATCTTCTTCCTGATGAGATTGATCAGATTGAACCACAATTATTTGATGAGAGTGTAAATGAAATTTACTTTGTTGGAACTCCTCAAGGTGTAAATATTAAACAGTTTGAACAAATTTGCAATAAAAATGGAAAGTTTTTTGTGAATGTGGGGGGATGGCAAGCAATAAATTCGAATGTTGAATTTGACATCAATACGAACATTGATTTAGTGAGGAGATCATATATCTCTGTAGATATTCGGGATGAACCTCATTTGAGAATGGGTAGGTATTATCCATGTAGATTGTTTAAAAACATTAGTTACGGTAGATGGACAGGATCGAATCATGAAGGAATTGAAGACGTTTTTGGAACACACTTCACATGTCATTCAGATCTGGAGGTACTCTATGATCGTCTTGTAGAAGATTCAAGAAATTGTACAGAATCTAAATTGCGCGATGCAATGAATTTTGTTCGTGATCATCACACATATGTAAATCGTATTCAGGATATGTTTAGAGTATTATGAGGGTTCTGCATTTATCACATCATTATGGTTGCCTAAAGGATCATCAATATGTTGTTAAACAATTGGGATTTGAATTGGAGTCTCAATTTTCTCATTGGGATGGTGTGCTTCCGTATGATTCTTACAAGATGACCAAAGATTTGGCAAACCAAATTTGGGAAGAACATAAGGATTATTTTAATCAATTTGATTTTATCACCACAAGTGATACTGCACCCATCTCAAGAATCTTTCTTCAAAACTTTGATGAGTTTCATGGAAAATTAAATATTTGGGTTTCCAATAGATTTGATTATGATATGCACGGTGATGCCGAATATTATAATCTGTTTAGGCAAGCATTGGATCTTGATCGCGTAAAGGTCATTCCATACACTGAATTTGAAAGAGTTTGGATGGCACAGTACAACATCTATTGTGACCATGAAACTGTTAGACCGATAGGAAAAACGATTGAAGATGCTCTATCAGATAAAGATACTGTTGATAATCTGGTTGGGTTTAGTGGGGATCATGATCTAAAAGATGGTGATATGAAAGGAGATATTCTAGTTTCTAGATATCACAACGACAACATCTTTCAGGATAGTAAACTGATATGTGAAGAGCAGGGACTTACTGCACATCATGCCAAATATCGTGGACCTCAAGAATTAAAAACCATTACTGAAAATTTTACATGTTTCCTAATGCATCCAGATGCATATTCAAAGTTCACGGCATTTGAATTGATGCAAATGAATATGCCGGTAATACTTCCAAGTGAAGAGTATTTTTTCAAGATGTCAAGAATGCCAAGATACTTTTTTAGTACGGGAGTTACTAAGGATACTGTTAGTATGGTTGAATGGTATAATGAATACTATTCTAAATATGCTGTCTACTTTGATGACCATTCACAAATCAAAGAGTGTATTGAAATCATCAACGACAATAAAGATGAAATTTGTGCTATAATAAAGGAATGTGCAGAAGAACATTCCATGAAAACACTTGATCAGTGGAGACGAATCTATGAGTCATGATGCTCTTGAGAGATATAAGGAATACATGGACAATTGTATGTCCGGATATTATTCCGATGAAGAAATACTTGGACATTTCGGTAGACTTCCCAAACTTCGTTATGATACTTTTAAGTATTGTTGGACGGAATTTCTGAAGCGTAAGTTTAATCTCATTGTTGAGATGGGAACATCTAGGAGTTTTGTTGACGGAAAGTATCCTGGATGTAATGAAGATGATCCGAAATATTGGCAACCGGAAAATCCAGACGTGTGGGATTGGAGTGCCGGATGTTTCACAAGAGTGTTTGGTGAATTGATTCAAGGAACAGATATTGAACTAATCTCCATTGATCTTGAGAATGCACATCTTCTTAGGTCTCAGAGGATGGTGTCTGGTCTTGATAATATTGAGTTTTATCATGTAAGTTCTGAAGAATTTCTTGAAAGTGGTGAGGGGCAGATTGATTTCCTCTATATTGACACTGGAGATATGACCCCGATTGAATATACTGCTCAGTTGCAATTGCGGGAGGCTAAGATTATTGTAGAACGTGATCTGATTAGTGAGAATGGTATTATACTGATTGATGATGTTCGCAATGTTCAGGCACAGCGGCAGGATGAGAAGAGTGAATATGGAAAGGCAAAGTATTCCATTCCATATTTCCTAGAAAATGGATTCTACATTGCCATGGATGAATATCAAGTTGTTTTGAGGAAAGTTTGATGTTTAAAATTTTTACTGCGGCAGTAAATAATCCATATTTTTTGCTTGTTCAGGCAGTTAATTTTCAGAGATTTCTGAAATGTGATTATGAATTTTGTGTATTGGATGATGCAAAAGAAGAGGAAGTTATTTTCGGACTTCAGAATATTGCAAGAGATCAGCGTGTAAAATATATTCCATATCCACATAGAAATCCTACTGTGGGGTCTCCATCTACCGATAGTGTAATCCAGTGGACTTGGGACAATATCATTACTAAAGAATGTCAGGATGACTTGGTTCTTTTCCTAGATTCTGACATGTTCTTAATGGAATCATTTGATCCATATGAGATTATGGAAGACTATCCGATTTGTGCTGGTCTATCCACAAGAGGTCATGTCAAGTATATCTGGAATGGTATTATGTTCTTTGATATGAAGAAGGTAATGCAACTGAAGGGAAACCTAGATTTCAACCTTGGAAATATTGAAGGTGAAATGTGTGATAGTGGAGGACATACATATTACTTCCTTAAGGAAAATAACTGGTGCATAAAGGACATTCAACCAACATTTGGTGGAACATATCGCGGAATTGAACTTAATAATATGGAACATTTCCTTGATGGAAAGTTCCTTCACTTTAGAGGTGGGTCATTGTGGGATGGTAAAGTTGAACTATATAATCAAAAAATGAAACTTCTGGATAATATTCTGAGGACTTTGTGATGGATAAAAACAAATCAACATATAAATTGCGCAACTTTGGTCCCGTTTATTTGATCAATCTTGACGGGCAACCGGAACGTTGGGAGTATATGGAGGACCAGTTCAAATATTGGGAACTGGAGAATTATACAAGAATCTCCGCATATGATGGTAGAGACGATGATTTGAGTGATATTATTAAGGGTAGATATCCAGAAGCAGTGTCTTCAGGTGAGATTGGATGTGTCACATCACACCTGAAAGCGATTAAGCATTGGTATGAAACTTCTGATAGTCCCTATGCAATCATTATGGAGGATGATTGTAATATTGACATCGCTAGATACTGGAATTTCACCTGGGCAGATGTAATCTCTAGAGTTCCTTATGATTGGGATGTTCTTCAGTTGGCAATCATCTGCACCGGAGATCTGCATGTACATCTTCACAAGAGATTTGTAAATGACTTCTCAACGGCATGTTATGCAATCACACGGCATCATGCTGAAAAGATGTTGAGACTTCATGTTCGAGGGGATAAGTTTAAGCTGGATAATGGTGTGAAGCCGCGTGCCGTAGCAGATGACTTGCTATACAATTCGGGAAACACTTATAGCATTCCATTGTTCCTCTATAAGATTGAATTAGGATCGTCCATTCACCCAGAGCATATTAATGCATTCCATCGCCAGTCTCATGACGGTTTGTTGAACTATTGGACTCAAATGGGTGCTCAGACAGATGTTGCTAAGTTGATGGACTATAACCCATTCTTGGGACGTGTCACAGAACCATCACAAATGGCACAACAAACTTGACGTATTAATACCTATTGGGGTAATATATTGGGGGTTCAATTTGAACCTATAAATAAACTTCGTACATTATCTTAGGAGTTAATATGCTTACAAAACTGTTTGCTGTAGCTGCCATTTTTGGATTCGCTGCTCCAACTCTTGCACAAGACGTTGCCCCTGCCCCAGCTGCTCCTGCAGCTGAGGTAGTTCCTGCTGCTGCCCCTGAGAAGGGTCTGCGTGGATCATATGCTGGTGCTGGCGTTGCTATTGGTGTGAATGGTCAAGGTGCTGCTCCATCTGTTCTTGGTAGACTAGATCTTCGTGAACTGGATGTTAAGGCTCCACTTTCTTTCCGACCACAAATTACATTCTCCGACTATAGTGAAGCGGCCATGGGTCTCACCTATGATTTCGCTGTTGCTGAAAAGACCAACGTTTATGTTGGTGGTGGTGTTGCATTCCGTGAGAAGGGGCGCTGCCGTTGGGGATATTGCCCTGAGCGCGGAATCCTAACTCGTCGCGATGCTACTGTTGGATATGTTCAGGGTGGTGTTGAAAGAGAGATTGCTGAGAATGTCGTTCTCTTCGGAGATCTGAAATATGGTCTTGGCAATGGATCTACTCTTGTCCCCACCATTGGCGCTGCATGGCGTTTCTGATTGATTATAGATAGATTATATGTGGGGGGTATATCCCCCCCTTTTTAATGGTTTATAGGAGAAATTGACGAATGAACTTTGAAATTGCTGACATTGGATTGGCTGATTTGGGAAGACAAAGGATTGAATGGGCAGCAAGAGAAATGCCTGTTCTTAAAAGTATTCGCGAAAGATTTGCAGAAGAACGTCCTCTTGAAGGAATTCGTTTAGTTTCTTGCAATCACGTGACTACAGAAACTGCTCAACTCTGCATGGCACTTAAAGATGCTGGCGCAGATTCTATTTTGATTGCTAGTAATCCTCTATCAACACAAGACGACGTTGCAGCTGCTCTTGTTGAGTATGGAATACCGGTATATGCAATGAAGGGTGAGGATAATGAGACTTATCTTCGCCATGTTCAGATTGCTCTGGACCATCGCCCTCAGATTATTATTGATGATGGATCTGATGTTGTTGCGACCTTAGTAAAAGATCGCGCAGAACAAATCGATGATTTAATTGGAACAACAGAAGAGACCACTACGGGAATAGTCAGACTTCGCGCCATGATGAATGATGGTGTATTGAAGCATCCTGCAATTAATGTAAACGATTCTCAGACAAAACACTTCTTTGATAATCGCTATGGGACCGGGCAATCTACTCTGGATGGAATTGTTCGTGCCACAAATATTCTCCTTGCCGGAAAGACTGTGGTTGTGGTTGGATATGGTTGGTGTGGCAAAGGTGTTGCTCTACGTGCCAAGGGAATGGGTGCTAATGTGGTCGTAACTGAGATAGATCCTGTCAAGGCAATTGAAGCTGCCCTTGAAGGATTCCAAGTTACTACTATGCAAGATGCTGCCTTTTTTGGTGACATTTTTATTACAGTAACAGGAAATAAGCATGTGATTAGTCGCAACCATCTTCGTGCTATGAAGGATGGTGCAATCGTTTGCAATTCTGGTCACTTTGATAATGAAATTGATATGGAGTCTCTGAATCTCCTTGCGCATGAAGTTGTCGATGTTAGACCTTTCGTTAAAAAATATGAGTTAGAATTTAACAATATCTTTGTAATTGCAGATGGGCGTCTGGTTAATCTTGGTGCTGCGGAGGGACATCCTTCTGCGGTTATGGACATGAGTTTTGCAAATCAAGCACTTGCTGTGGAGCATCTGGTGGTGAATCGTGGAAAACTTTCCGCAGGTATTCACCCAGTTCCACCTGAGAAGGATGCGGAGATTGCTTCACTCAAACTACAGGCCATGGGAATTGAAATTGATGTTCTAACTGAAGAACAGAATCAGTACATCAATTCGTGGTGTGAAGGAACTAAATAAGCTAGATGATAAAATAATAAAATAATGTCAGTAGATCTTCACAACTTTTTTACGTTTTATGATCCAAAAAATCCAAAGCACGTATCTGCTGTGGAGCAACTGGAAGTTGACCTTAAAGAGAAGTATCCTGATTTGTTGGATGAGGGGGCAAAATGGATTGACATCTATAGATCAAAGCCAAAATCTGATATTTTGGATGTGCCATTTTTCCCTCAAACCGACAATTATAGAGATGCTGATAGAACGTGTAATAGTTCTGCTTCTGCGATGTGCTTGGAGTTTCTAAAACCTGGAACTCTAAAAGGTCCAAAGGGAGATGATGCATATCTCCGGAAGGTGTTTGCTATTGGCGATTCTCCTGATCATGGCGTTCAGGAAAGAGTTCTCAGATCTTATGGTGTAGAAAGTAAATTTGTTCAGAATCTGGGATTTGATGATTTGGATAGGGAGTTGTCTGAGGGAAGACCTGTAATTATTGGTATACTTCATCGTGGTCCTTTAACCAGACCTTATGGTGGTCATATGTGTGTGGTGATTGGAAAAACTCCTTCTGGCGATTATGTTGTCAACGATCCATATGGATCAATGAATGATGGATATACTGGACCGGTGACTAATGGAAAGCGTACAATCTATACAAAAGGTGTGTTAGAATATCGTTGGTTGACACAGAAAACAAACAAAACAGGATGGGGGCGATTATTTAAATGAGTATTAAATTTGTAGATGCTGCCTTTTGGTATGAACAAAAGCACCATCAGATTGCAGCATGGGATTATTTGCAAGAAAATGTTGATCCAGCAGTTCTGGAACAGTTTGCAAAAATTTATAGAAATAAAGTGACATTGGAGCAAGTGGATCGTGACAAACTTCCTCAAGCAGGTGTAGAACTTATTAAGAAGTTTGAGGGGTGTCATTTAAAATCTTATTATGATCCTCTTACTGGAGGTCTTCCTATTACGATTGGGTGGGGAAGTACGGTTCGAATGAATGGGGAAACATTTAAGATTGGAGAGAAAATTACTCAGGCGGAAGCAGATGCACTGCTGTATGAGTCTCTGCTCAAAAAATATCTTCCCAATCTGGAAAGAATTCCACATTGGAATGAAATGAATGATAATCAAAGGGGTGCTCTACTATCCTTTGCTTACAATTTGGGAGCATATTTTTATGGATCTCCAGATTTCTCAACAATTACCCGCGTTCTTAAGAATCGTGAGTGGTCCAAAGTTCCAGATGCTTTGTATCTGTATCGTAACCCAGGCACTTCTGTGGAAGCAGGACTTTCGCGAAGAAGAATAGAGGAAGGAAATCTTTGGAGTTCATAAGATGAATAATGCAATTATAGTATCTCTTTGTTTTCTTCCATTGGCAGTTATTTTTGTTGTGATGAAGTTGGCATTATGGTTGTCAGAATCAAGTAAAGAAGTTAACTACGTTGCACATGAACCAGAACGAATCAGAGGACCATATGTGGAAAATGCATATGGAGATGTTGATGAGGAGGAAGACATTGATTGAAACTGCAGAGACAATTAAAAGTGCAATTTCGGAATGGTACTTTGATCATGGAATTCCTGAACCAAAGTGGCAGACAAAAAAAGACCCCGATTGGTGGATCGAGGAAAAGAAAAAGTATGAGAAATGATATTATCGGAAAATGTCTATTTGTTCAGAACTATTATCAGTTGATCCTACGGTTGCAACTTTCAGGTGGTTTTGAAAATTAGCTCTTTTATATCTGTGAATAAAAATATCAGGAATCCAATGAGACTCTGTATAAAGGGTCTCATTTTTATTGACCAATTTTAGAAATCTTTCTACTGTATAGTTTTTGTATACTCCGGTTTGTATGTGCCCGTCATGGGTTATGATAGTATTCTCATTCAATTGATACACATAAAGCATAATAAAAAATCAATAAGGACTGTAAAGTGTGCTTAGAACTTCAATACGAGTTGCTTCAAAATGTAAATGTGGGCCAGTTGACCATGTTCCAGTATTTCCACAAGTCCCAATCTGATCTCCAGATTTATATGTGCCAGATGACTTCATCGTATCAAGATGACTGTAACTTGTCTGGAGGCCATCGGACCTGACTAGAATAAATGTATTTCCGTGAGTGTGAGATCTTGATCCACTTCCAACACCATCATGAGCAGCATACACAGGATCCCCAACTTTACAAGCAATATCAATCGCTTGATGTCTGGGTCCTATTCCTTGTGTTACAACTCCACTAATTGGGATTGTAAGTGATGCCAAGAGTCCTAAAATCATAGCGGTTTAAGTGTTTCTAGTCGCTCATCATCCTTACTTCCACCACTATAAGGCCATGCATAACCATTTGCAATCATGTATTCACTTGCTGTTACGTCTTTACCTTCTTTGTAAAGGTTGCCCAAGACCCTACCATATTTGTCTTTGTTGCTTATGCTGTCAAGAATAATTCTCCCATCACCGGATGTTAGATATTCTTCCAGCTTTTCTTTAGATCTTAGACCATATGCCTTCATTTCTTCATCTAGTGTCCTCAACTCTGGACTATCAATATCCATCAGTCTAATATTCTTTTCTAGATAAAGATGAAATCCCAAATCGACTAAAGCAATAAGGGAATCCCCATCAATAATTTTGATAATTTCTTTAATGTAATACCTATACATCTTTGGTTTCTGAATTGTTTTTTTCACGCATTTCTGCGTTTGCCTCTTGTAGAATTGAGAAAACCCAATAGAGGGTTCCAGCCATAACCAAGAAAAGACCAAACGCAACTTCCCACGGAAATTCATTCACGATACAGACTCCTTCTTAATTTGACGATTTGTGTTGCATTCGATTGAAACACTAGTCACACTATTTATACTGGAGTCGTATAAATCAACCACGCACTTGTTAGGTCCCACTTCAACAAATCCAACGATGGACAGAGCGGCCAGAGTCGTAAAGATCATTTTGCTTCCTTGAACTACCCCACCATTATAGCACCCATCTGGCGCTCTGGGGAAGTCTGTGGTAAAATAAATACACTACGGGGTTCTTGTCTCTTTTGAATTGAATGAAGAAAAAACTATTATCACCAACTGAACTGAAGGCATTTCGTGAGCAACAAGCACGGGAGCAGAAAGATCGTGTCAAATTGTTAGAGAAGTTGGCATTAGAGGCAGAGGCTAAGAGTAAAAAACTCAGGTCTCCGAAAGATCTATTGGATCCCCCAGTGGTCGTTGAGGAACCTGTTGTTGAGGAAGTAGAGGAACCGAAAGATCCTATTGAACTTCTTCGCGAAAGAATTGAGGAAGTATCAGAGTCTATTCAAGATCCAAAATCTTATGATGAGGAGATTGAGAGACTTGAGGCACTTATTGTAGAAAATTTAAATGGCGGGTTTGATTTGATTCCCGTCTATGAAGAATTGGAGGATATTCGTAAGTCAATTCTTTCTCTTCCTTATGATGAAGATATTGAGAATCTTCGTGAAGGTTTGGGTACAATTGACCAAACAAGAAATGATCTGAATGATGTAAAGAGTAGTGCTGCAGAAATGTTCCAATTACATGGAACAAAGATTAAGGAATTAAAAAAACTCACCTTTACTCTTCTGGATGATTTTGAGAAAACGATCATTCCAAATGAAGAAAAATTAAAGAGTGATCTCTCTTCAACCAAAGAAGAACTTATTGGGATTCAGTCTCATCTTCATGAAAGACTTGCATCTCTGCGAAAGGAAATATCTAACCTTCCCAAGGTTAAGTATTATGATACGGAGTTGAAAGAAATCACAGAGATGATTTCTAATGTTAAGAACTCAATTCCTGAAGTTAAAGATTATGATCAGGAGATAGATCAACTTGCCGAAATGATTGTGGATGTTCAGGAGTCAATTCCTGTCATTCCAGACTTGCAGCAATATGATGATAAATTATTTGATCTGATTGATCTGATTGAAGAAGTTCGTGAGAGTATTCCAGAACTTCCAGAGGTTCGCTATTATGAATCTGAGATTGGTGCTCTAGAAAATCAAATCACTCAGTTGGGTATTAGGTTACGACTGATCTCGGAAACCAAAGTAGAAAATACTGAACATTTGCAGGAGCAGATTGTAAGTCTTAGGAATGATTTAATTCGTGCTGAATTGAATACTAGAAAAATTTCTAAGCAAGTTTCTGATATTGATACAAAGGAGGATGTTGATTGGAGTCATGAGATTGCCAAGATCTATCATGAAATCGAACGTCTTAAGAACGCACCACAACCAATTTCTGAGGATAAGGATCCACTCACTCCCCTTGATCAAAATTTTGTCACCTTTGATGATCTGAAACAACACTACAGATTGTTCATCAATCGCGTTCAGCAGCAGTTGATGAGTCTTGGTGGAGGTGGTGAGGTCAATCTTCGCTTCTTGGATGATATTGATAGGTCTACCATTTCTGATGGAAAGGTTCTCTCCTATGATGCTGCCAGCGGGAAATTCAAGTTCATCAGTCCTGGTGCAGCATCTTCCTTGTGGAGAGAAGATGGAGATGACATCTATAGAAATTCTAACGTTGGTATTAATAGTGAAGATCCGCAGGTTGCCCTTGATGTTGTTGGTGATGTAAATGTTACTGGTGTAATTACAGCGACATCTTTTACTGGAGAATTCGTTTCCAACTTAGATAAAACTTTAGATTATCAAGCGGGAACTCTATCCACAATCACAACTGCTTTGGGAACAAAGACTTTGTATTACAATCCATCTGGAATTCTTACATCAATTGTTGGAACCGGAATTTATCCCAGTAAAGAGTTTACATATGATGGTGGGGGCAACCTAATCTCTGTAAATGTGCTATAATAAATAGTGTAGTTCTGAATTTGTTTAAGTATGTTTGATCCTGTTATTCAACGTCACATGACTCATTTCTTTGATGTTCATGGAAATTTGCATATCACTATCAAACCCGAACTGATTAAAGCTCTTGGGTGGGCAGTGCCAAAGATTGGTGGTGATGATGCTCCTTATCTTGCAGATCATACTCCCGTTTGCTTGGATATAAACTATTCGGGTGAATATGGGGAATATGATTCCAATTGCGATATTGTAATTAAGGCAAAACACAAAGCACTTGGAGAGAATATGTCCTATGATGCACAAAGAGACTCATATTGAACTTATAAATGTTATTGTTGATGACAGCAATCCGGATTATCCGAATGCTGTTATTTTGGCATATTGGAAACTCGTATCAATATGTCCTGGAGAAATGTGTATTGTAAGAACTCCATATGCAACAAATCTGACACCCCCATATGATGGGAACTTCGCACCATTTGAAAGTGTTGATGATCAGATGATTGCAACATGGATTCAGAATCATTATGGTCCAAACTATAACACTTTGGTTCAAAGGAACGAAGAATTGTTGATGGCAGAATTTGATCCTCCTGAAGGACCACAATTTCATTCATACCATTACTGTCCAAACTTAGGAACATGGCAATAGCATTTGTAATCGCAGATAATACTAGACTGAATGCTGCCGATGCCGTAGCAACAGGAACGTGGAATAGTCCTGGCGGTGGTGCCGGTGCTGTGACAGAACCCGATATTTACTATCAAGGAGCTGCTGCAATCTCCAGAAAGATTTCTGCTGCTGGTAGGGGTATTCATTATGTGCATGGGTCCAACGTTGATATGAGCAGCACCCAAACTACAGCACATTGTTTCTTTAAAGTGAATATTACAAACTATAACGCTGCTCCAACCACAGGTGCTGGTGGAATTGATCTTTTTTGTGGATCGTCTGAAACAAATAATTATTACAACACCTTTATTGGATCTAATACTTACCCAATTAAAGGTGGATGGATTCTGATGCCATTTGCTCCCTCTTCTGCATGGGCATCGACACGTGGAACACCCCCAGCATTAACAGCAATTACTGCATTTGGTTTTCAGGTCCAAGCTGGGTTTTCTGCTGTGTCTAAAGCTGAAAATTGTGTGATTGACGCAATTGATGTTGGAAGAGGGCTTCAGTTGGTTGGTGGAACTGCAGGTGATACTCCATGCAAATTCTCAAATTATGTGACATATGACCAAGAAACCCAAGGAAATCGATTCGGATATGTGTCTGAAAATGATAATATTATTTCCGTATTTGGAAGACTTGGAATAGGAGTGACCATAGGGCAGGTAAATGTGGCAACAGTTTTTGAGGATTCTGGAAGGATTCTTGTATTTCCTGATGGATTATTTGCAAATGGGTTTTCTGGTTTAGATATTCATTCTGGCGCAGGATCCACTGCCTCATACATCTATATGGAAAACATGACCTTCATCGGTATTAGTAGTGGTGGTGGAGTTGTTGATACGAGACCTGATTTACGACTGGAAGGAAGTGTAGGTTACACAACCGTTTTCAACTCAAGATTTACGAGATTTCATGAAATCGATGAAGTTGAGAATGGAACTGCAAAGATTGATATATTTGACTGCACGTTTGATGATATTGAATTATATAATCATGGTGGCGGATATGTTGATGGATGCACTTTTAATATTGCAGCATCAAATCCAGATAATAATGGAATGATGACATGTTTTGGAACAAATTGTGATAGAGTATCTAATAGCACATTTAAATGTCTGGGCACCACTGGACATGCAATTGATTTTAAATCATCTGGAACATATGATATGGTGGGTGTTGTCTATGAGGGGTTTTCTGGAACACCGGGAACCAACATAGTAGAAAATACTGGAAGTGCCAATGCAGCAATTGTAAATAGTTCAGGTGGTCTTATAACCATTAATGTTTCCGGTGGAGGCAATCAACCCTCGGTTCGTAATACCGGAACGGGATCCACTACAATTATTAATGCAAACGTGTCTGTTAATATTAATGGTCTTCCGGTTGTTCCTTCTGGAAATGGAACAGAGATTAGAGTATATGATCGATCTCAGATAAATCCAACTTTAGGAATTACCACAACTGAATTTGCTGGCATTGGAACAGAAAATCATCGAACCAGCACATATTCGTTTAGTGTTGGAGTTGGAGCAACATTTGATGTTAGAATTGTTAATCTTGATTATGTCCCACAATTCCTATCCAATCAAACGGCATCAACAGACCCAACAAATATACCAGTTGACTTGAAAGTGGATAGGGTGTATAGTGATGACACCCCTCCTAGCGGAGAATAGTTCACAATATAAATAAAAGAAGTAAGAGGCTCTTAGAAAGGAATTCCCCAGATGGCAAAGATTACCGATCCCGATAATCTATACTACTCCGAGTATACTTACGGAACAAGTATAGATCCTACAACTGCTCAAGATGGTCAAGCAGCAAACATGCTGATTGACTATGAAAATAAGAAATTTGCTCTCACTGCACCCCGTTTCGGTGTAATTGCTGCTGGACTTAGTTCCGAGATGGTGGGATATGGTGATACTGGAGGTGTTACTGGACAGACACTTTATTCCAAGTTTAAGAATATCTGGAAAGAGGATCCCGTTGCTATTCGTTTCCCCTTCCCAATGGAGGCAATCACTCCTGAGTCCTTCGAATTTATTAACGGTTGGCTGCCAGATGACGAAACAGTTGATTCTACTGTCTCTACTGCGTTCATTACAAGAAAACTGATCAAGGACACCGGATGGGCAGAAAGATCTGCTGGTGGTCTCATTCAGAGAAAGTATTTTGGATGCATCACCCTGGGCGCTATTGCAATTGGTCCTTCTGGATTTGGTACTGTATACTACAATCCAACTGACCCAGGAATTACAACATCCTTCGTAGTCGATACAAGTGGAAGTATTGCCGCCGACACAGATGCTATTGTCTTTGATGGTCCTGTTGGAAATCAGAACTCTCTTTCTGGTGCGTCATACTTCTATACAGGCGATGCTGTTGTTTATCAGACAGACTCTAATGATGACGCTATTACTGGAATTAATCATAACAACGTTTTCTACATCAACTATCAAGCAAGAAATGGTGTTGGTGTAAAGGGCGTAATTCCTGTTGGCGTTGGACACTCGTTCACACTTCACACTACTCGCGCTGATGCGATTGCTGGTATTAATACCGTATCATTAACTGGTTCTACTGTTGGTAGAGCAGTTTCTTTCACATCTGCTGCAGTTGTTGAAGACTTCTTCTTCGGTGTATCCCTAGATGGTGGTGCTGCTAATGAACCATTCCAGTTCTATGGAACTAAGGATGATGATGGCACCAACGTTCTCTACAACAAAGAAGACTACTTCAAGATCTTCACAAGAGAGGAAGCAAAAACATATTCTGATCAGAACCTCGCACAGATCGGTGTAAGCCAACTTAACTATCAGGCATATCGTCTTCCTCTATCTTCTGGTTCTGACGTTAACGTAACGATTCTTGATGAAGGTGCAACTGGTATTGCAACCGCTGGTTATGCTGGTATTGGTGTTTCCTTCTATCAAGATCCTGTATCATATGACGTTGGTGGTGTCAGCTATAACTTCAACATCGTTATTAACGCTAACGAGCAACCACTTCAGGCAGTTTACTCTAAGGTCAACTATCTGCTCAGACAGCCTGGTAAGATTCTTGCTGGTGCCGGTGTTTCAAACATCAACGATCTGTCTGCTTATAATAATGGTGGAACAGATTACTATAATGATTATCGCTATGGTCAGGCAGTACCACCTCTGCTAGAATTCGTTGGTAACGATCTTTACGTTAGAAGAGTTGAGGATGTATTTGGCGATTCTGGTTCCAACAACCTGGGCGTATTCATTAATAATGTAAGAAACGCTGATCTTAACAACGTTTACTTCTACGATAATAATGCGATTGCAGGTTCTTCTGCGATCTTCTATCCATTCTTGGCGCAGGGCAACCTGATCTTCAACGATAACTTTACTGGTGATGGAGATGCTAAGTTCTGGATGTTCTATGATCTGGATAGTGTCAAGCCAATTCCTGGACTCTCCACATCCTTTGATCGTCAGGCTGGAACTGGTGGCGTAACTGGTGGTATTATCGATGCTACAGATGAATTTGTTACTGGTGCTGGTCCTAATCACCCATTTGTTCACGGTCAGAAAGTTGTTGCAGTCTTCCCAGAAACCAATACTACAGTTGGTCTGACTGAAACTGTTCTTGTCTTCGATCCTGTAAATGATCAAGGTCTTACAACCTCTACTTACTATGTAAACACATTTACTGATGTTGCTAGAACTACCCCACAGTTGTATAGCGATGTTACTGAGAGTGGCACAAATACACCAGGAAACGGTGGCAATGTATCTGGAGTTGGTTTAACCGATAGGTTCAGACTTCACTCAACATATTCCGATTGTGTTGCAAACAACAACCTCGGAATTAATACAATTGCCTTGACACCTGCTGGATCCGCTGGTATTATTACCTTCTTCCAGTTTGACATTAACTACTCTGAAGCAAATGCAACTCTTGTTCAAAGAGAAGATGGTGCATTCATCGACGGTATTGTTGTTCCTGGCGGCGGTTCTTATGAATTCACTTATGACTATGATAAGAACTCCCAGAGAAACAGAATTCCTTCTGGTGGTGCTGACGCATCCAACACATATGCACCTAACGTAAGGGTAGTTGCAGTTGGTCTCCAGACTGGTCAGTATGCATCTGCAACCGCGCAGATCACACGTTCTAAGGGTCAAACCATTAACGTAACTGGAGCACTTGAAAGGGTATATTCTGACCCTGCTTGATAATCTGTTTATTATTAACAACTTCTTTATTGTGATGTAATGCCAAATCCGTTCATAGTATCTGGAACTAGCGATGAGTTTACTTTCAATGGCCCAATAAGAGAGATTGAGGTGGGAGCCGCAACTTCCACCTTCAATGTCCAATATGTTTACAGTTTTTGGAAACAGTGGGTAAATGAAGGAAACGCACAATATCTCCCTGCCTTCCGTCCGGTGGGTGGGGACGATCTTGGTGGCGGTAATAAGGTGGCATTCTACGCATTCCTTGCGAACGATTGGAGAATTCGTGTACCTTCGGGTCTTGCTGATTTGTTTGTGACAAGTGGAATTCTTGCTACAGAAGAACTTGATAATCCATTCAGGTTCGATGGTGTTTTGATTACCCTTCAACAACCGATTGCAGTTCAATTTGTGGACAACCCAGGAATTGATGCTCTGGAAGCAAGAATGTTGGAGATTGAACAACAACAAGCAAATACTATCATTCCAAATCAGGTTTCAATTGCATCTACTGCAGAGCAGATTCTGAACGAAGTTGTTTCTGTTGGATCGACAGTTCAAGATATTTACAATCAGGTTGTTGGAATCAATAATATCGTATTTGATACAAATAATAGAGTTATTAGTATTGGTGCGACGACGCTGGATATTAAGAAGAATACAAATCTCATTCCTGCCCTTCTGTAATTGACAGATCGGGTCTGGTATGATATACTGTTTGTAGTCCTTAGAAAGATATGAATAAGGAACTATTAGAGAAAATTGAATATTTTGTCCAAGAGTTGGACTGGAACGACGGGGATCAAATTGAGATCCAAATTGGTGGGTGTGCCTCAAGTGGGTTGCAAGAAAGTGACTCAGCAAATTCAAAATGGCACAGACCATACGGAGTCACGACGTATCAAAGTGATGCATTTATTGTTATTAAGAATCGAAGTAGAAGTCCTGTGATTCCTACCAGTTCACCTCAACAATAAAACTCATATGCAACTCTACAACTCTTCCGAAGATTATCTTTATAATCTTCATTCATACTCTTCAGCAGATGCTAAGAGAATGTGGAGAAAAGAGATTAAAGAGAGATGGAATTATGAATGTGCGTATTGTGGTTCTACAGAAGAAGAATTAACTTTAGATCATATAGTCCCCCTAGCAAGTGGGGGAGTTGACTATACACATAACGTATTGTGTAGTTGTAAAAAATGCAACTCAGATAAGGGACATACTCCTTGGAGAGAGTGGTATGAAAATCAAGAATTTTTTTCCTGGGAAAGAGTGGAAAAAATTGAAACCTGGATGAAGCCGCCAAAGCAAACAAATTTGTATACCTATAGACAAAGGAGGAATAATGCGTCATGAGATTCACAGTTTATTCTAAGGATGGCTGCGTGTATTGTGAAAAGATTAAAACAGTCTTTAAACTTGCGGAGATTGATTACGTCTCATATACACTAGAGAGTGGAGCATTCACTCATGATCAGTTCTTGGATGTTTTTGGTGAAGGCGCTACATTTCCTCAGGTAGTTTTGAACGACAATAGAGCACTTGGTGGATGCCACGAAACAATTAAATACCTACGTGAGAATAATGTACTTTGATGGCGAATGAAAAATCCAATAAATCTGGAATAAATAAAAGAAGAAATAAAGATCCCGGTGATATTGACCGTGGATTTGAATTAATGCTAAGGAAAAAAGGGAGGGACCTAAACGACGGACCAAAAACTTTAAATTTAAAGTTTGGTAAGATGGTCGCTCTCTTTCGCAGGGAGTTCCATTTTCACTTTGAATTATCGTTTAACATTAGAAAACAATAACTCTCTGGGAGACGGTCATGTTAGCACTAACTCTGACTATTACAACTTTAATTTCTGTGATGTTCTTTTTCGTTGGCGGGGTAATCGGATGGATGGCCAAGCAACACTATTACGAAAAAGCATATTTGACCTCACTACCGGCAATGCACCCAGAAATGTTCGATAGTGAGGGAAATTTAATCCCAGATGAAATCATAGCAATCCGATTTGAAAATAGCGACGATTATGACTACAACTACGACGAAGAAGAAAACGACTACTAGGAAAAAAGTATCGTTAGATCTACCAACAAATCCATTTATCTTTGAGATTTTGGATTTGGCATCAAAGCAAAGAAGCAAAGCTTTAAAGGTGGAAGTTCTGCAAAAGTATGAGCATCCATCTTTAAAGTCTCTTTTCATCTGGAATTATGATGAGAGTGTGATCTCAATGCTTCCTGAAGGAGCAGTACCTTATTCAGATATTGAAAAGCAAACTGTCAATAGTGGAACCTTAAGTGAGAATGTTGCCAAAGGCATGAATGCATTCTCTGCTCAGGATCAAGATTTGCGTGGTGATGCTAAGACTTCACTTAGAAATGAGTATGTACATCTTTACAATTTTGTGAGGGGTGGCAACAATACCCTGTCACAAATTCGTAGGGAAACGATTTTCATTAGTATTGTTGAAGCACTTCATCCAAGGGAAGCAGACATTCTTTGCCTTGTGAAGGATAAGAAACTCACAGATCGATATAATATTCCTTTTGAAGTAGTACAAACTGCATACCCCGATATCGTGTGGGGAAATCGATCCTGATTTACTAGACTATGAGAGAACTAAATCCTAAAGATTATGGTTTGCAAATTCTCCTTGAAAAGACCACATTAGACATTGCTAAAGATTCTTCATTTCCTAATGATGGATATTTAATTTGGTATGTGGTTGATGGTGTAGAATATATGGACCTGACTCGTTCACCTAAGCGGGTGAAATTGTTTGATTATTATTATGATAAGTATGGACCCGGAGCGGTTCAAAAGATTGACTTTGGGTATGGAAGAACTAATCCAAAACTGTGGGGATGTGAACCGAAAAGTAAGAGGAAGAAAAAATGAGTGAAAAGAAGACTGGATTTGGTGTTGAAAAACAAAAACCAAATGTGATCATTCATACGGATGAGGTTGGAAAACTTCTGAAGTCTTATAAGAAAGTTAAGAAGTATATGCGGTCCAATCTTTATGATGTGAAGAAAATGGACGGAACAGAGACTAGAGTTTCTGAATTGATTGATAAGTATTATGATCCGGATGTCTGACAATGTTAGGAAAGCATTATCTACTTAATTTGTACGGTTGCCCGTTCACTCTTCTGAATGATGAGCGTTGTCTTATAGATTTGCTTGAAAATGCAGCCGTAGCAAGTGGAGCAACAGTGGTTCAAACAATCTCAAAGAAGTTTGAACCACAAGGAGTGACTGTATTGACTCTCTTGGCAGAGAGTCATATTTCTATTCATACTTGGCCGGAGACTGGTGAAGCGGCTGTAGATGTGTTTACATGCGGAGATGCAAATCCGAAGATAGGATGTGACATCATCATTCACCAACTCTGTGCTACAGACAATACGTTAAGTTATATTGAGAGATGACTTAACTTAATAAAAATTATTGTATCACTTAGATACTATTTTGGTATAAATAACTACCAAAAATGTTGAGATCAACATAAATAGATATGTAATCGTTCATTTACTCTACGGAGTAAACGGAAGTAAGGCGACAGAAGGAACGTTCACGTTCATTACTATCGAATCTTATGTTTGCATTCGCACTACCACTAGTATTAACCTGTACTCAGGCGAATATTTTGATGGCTAGGGTATATGCCAAAAACTATCCATCAAACATAGAGCAGGAATTATTTCACGAAATAAGAGACCTCTCTCCTGAGAAGTGTGAATGGAGAATTTGGCACAAATATAAGAGATAGTGACGGAAGTATGCCACCTGAAGGAACGCTCTATTGTTTAGTCACAAGGAGTATTTCTAATGGCAAAGGCTTGTTATCGTGGTGTGTGGTATGACACTGAAGCACCCAAAAAGGATTTTATTGAATGGCATAAAAATGTAGATGTAAAGGATCATTCTTATCGTGGTTCTCATTACTATCCAATTCAAACAATGGATAGTGAAACCAAATCCAATATTTACAGAGGAGTAATCTAATGCAAAATCCCATGGCACTAGTATGTGAACTGAGTTTACTACAGGTCGTGGTTCTTTTATTTCTTGCAGGAGTAATTCATCTAGTATACAGGAGGAAAAAATGATCAACTCACTAGTTCCACTTGTCCTTATTCAAGCAAAAATTAATAAAGATAAGAAACTAAAAGCTGCTCAACTAGTCAGAGCACAGCAAACCAAATAATCTTCTGGGGGTCTTGACAACCCCCATTTTTTTGTCTATACTGTTACTAGTATTTGAGGGCACATGGACCAAGATCAACTACTTAAAAAGTATGAGCGGTTACAACTCATAGTAAATAATATGGGATTATTGATTGAGTCTCTTCAGAAAGAGGTGGGCGAACTTAAGTCGCCAAAAGAAAATTTTGAAACAGAAATGATCTCAAATCCGGATTTTGTTTTTTATTCGGACGACTATGATGAAGTCTTTGAAGGTTAAGAATTGGAGGAAGAATGAAGCCAGTTAAAGCAAAAGACCTTGTTGAATTGGATGGAAAAATGGGTGTAGTGGTGCTGCAGAAAACACCACTACCACAAACACTAATTTGGCAAGCAGGCAAAAATGATTACAGTGAAGAACCAATTCACACCAAAAATCCCCCAGATGAAACTAAGGCTGGAACTTGGGTAATCGAACAACTTCTAGCAAATGAACGTGGCCACTGGGGTCCACTGGAGCATCCTGCAATCACATTTGATTGTTATGGGTTCGTTCATAATGTTCCAATGCAAGCAAGAACTCACCGCGTTGGTGTATCCTTTGATGTTCAATCTCAGAGATATACTGGGCGTCGTGTTCTGAAAGTTGCTAGTGGGGAACTCAAACCAGAAGAGGTATTTTACGTTCGCCCTCCTGGTCTCTATCTGGACCGTAAAGGGCACAAATACGAGTGGACCCACGGAGACTACCAACGTGAGTTAAGTCGCTGTGTGGGAGCATCTGCGCACTACTCAGACGGTTATTTGAAGGGTGGTATGGCAGAGGAACATCTCCGCGATTACATTCCTCAGAATATTCGTCAGAACTTTGTGGTCTCGTTCTCACTTCGCGCAGCACTTCACTTCCTGGATCTTCGTGCCAAACTGGATGCACAACTTGAAATTCAGGCCCTATGTGAGTGTATGGTTCCTCTTATTAAGGAATGGGTTCCGGAAGTATTTGAATATTACGAAACAAAACGTCTGCACAAAGCACGGTTGTCTCCATGATAGATGAAATTACTGGTATGAAAACATACTTTTTTAAAGATACTTTGACTGGTCATACATTCAAAGTTCTTGCAACAGAGGATGAGATTCAAAAACTTTTCCGCTCAAATCCAGACCTGGAACCATCGGATATTTCAGGATATTTAAGCGAAGAATCTACGTCACTCTACCTTGATACATTCGAATAAATAATCGTACATATAATTCTTAATTATGCCGATATATCCTGTTAAAAATTTGAAGACTGGTGAGACACAAGAGCTCACCATGTCAGTAAGTGACTATGAAAATTGGCGAAAAGAAAACCCGGATTGGGATAAAGATTGGTCTGCTGGATGTGCTGGCGTCGGGGAGGTGGGCGACTGGCAAAACAAACTAATACAGAAGCATCCGGGTTGGAATGATGTTCTTCGCCAGGCATCAAAAGCGCCAGGTTCCAGAGTAAAACCCTTCTAGTATTAAAATAATGTCAAGAAAAAGAAAGTCCGCTTCGCAACAGCCAGTTGGTGCTGGCATGACCGCTAAGCAAATGAAGAGAAAAAAGCCGATCAGCACAGACTTACTTTTAGACATCGAACCACTTACAGATAATCAAGAAAAACTATTCGATGCCTACGATGAAGGTAAACATGTAGTTGCATATGGTGTTGCTGGTACAGGAAAAACCTTTATCACTCTTTATAATGCATTATGCGATGTTTTGGATGAGAAGACACCATATGAAAAAATCTATCTTGTAAGATCTCTTGTTGCCACCAGAGAGATTGGTTTTCTTCCTGGCGACCATGAAGACAAATCTTCTTTGTATCAGATTCCATATAAGAACATGGTAAAATACATGTTCCAAATGCCAAGTGATGCCGACTTTGAAATGCTGTATGGCAATCTCAAAACTCAAGGCACTATTAGTTTCTGGAGCACTTCTTTTATTCGTGGAACCACTTTGGATAATTCAATCATCATCGTTGATGAATTCCAAAATCTAAACTTTCATGAATTGGATTCAATCATCACCCGCGTTGGTGAAAATAGTAAGATCATGTTCTGTGGTGATGCATCTCAGTCTGATCTTATTAAGACAAATGAAAAGAATGGTATTATTGATTTTATGAGAATTCTTCGCATCATGCCTTCATTTGAACTGGTTGAATTTGGTGTTGAGGATATTGTTCGTAGTGGAATCTGCAAAGAATACATTCTTGCAAAAACTGAATTGGGACTTTAATGACTTTTACACATGTTGATTTGAATCTCTCCCCACTTGAGAGGGAGACTATAGATGGTGTTCGATATTATAAAATTCCTAATCTAGACCAACTTCAAAAATTCGTCTCCATTACCTCAGTAATTAGTCACTACAATCGTGAAAAATTTGCTGCATGGAGACGTAAAGTTGGTGATGAGGAGGCAGATAAAATCACTAAAAAGGCAACAAGTCGGGGAACCGATATGCATACTCTCACGGAGATGTATTTGAGGAACCTCGACCGCCCCACTAATGTGCTTCCAATTTCAGAGATGCTATTCCAAATAGCGATCCCTTATTTGAAGCGCATAAATAATATACATGCCCTTGAGGGGGCTCTTTATAGTTCATACCTTGGCGTAGCCGGAACAGTCGATTGTATTGCCGAATTCGACGGAGAATTGGCAATTATTGACTTTAAAACATCTAAACAACCAAAACCCCGAGAATGGATTGAAGGTTATTTTGTCCAATGTTGCGCATATGCATGTATGCTGCACGAAATGACAGGTATTTCTGTTAAGAAGTTTGTGATTATTATGGCTTGCGAAAATGGCGAGGTCGCTATTTACGAAGAATATGACAAGAAGAAATACCTTAAACTTCTAATTCATTACATTAAGAATTTCGTTGATACTGTAACTCAACAGTATGCTTGACGGCTGCCCCATCATGTGGTAAACTATGAGAGAGTCACATAGGTTAGGACATTGCACATAACAGTTCTAGGATACATGGAAGAAGATTTAAAACAAGCTTTTGAAAAAAAGTTTTTCTGTCCATCAAAATTTGCCGAAGAAATCGAAATTCTTGTCAGGGATAATATCGATATGACATATATTGATGCTATCATCTATTTCTGTGAGATGAATTCTCTTGATCTGGAATCGATCCCAAAGTTAATCTCTAAACCACTAAAAGAAAAAATTAAATACGAAGCAATCGAATTGAATTTTCTGAAGAGAACTTCTCACGCCAGACTTCCGTTGTAATTTTATGAATGACACCCTTTGATTGTTATAAAACTTATTTGGCTCTAAAAAATCATTTCACAAAAGAGAAATATGACTACCACAAATACTGTGGTAAAAGTAGAGCATCGCTACAATCTTTCTATAAACGCAAAGATCGTTTCTGGTTTGAGAAACTATCAAGAAACAAAACTGATAAAGAAATTGTAGACTTTTTTGTATCCAATTTTGTATCTAGAGATAATCCGGATACGTTGTGGATTGGGGAAATTATTCGCAACGGTGATAAAGTATATTCGGAATGGAAAAAAAGAAATCAATCTTTAAATTATATCTTCACGGAAGAGACTGAAAAATTATTTGACAATCAAAAAGTTGATGATGTTTTTGATTGCTCTAAGGGTCATCCACCAATTCTAAAGATGTTCCTCAACGGGAATATTTCTCTAGAAACCCTAATAATCTACAATAGAATATTCCTGTTCGGGAATGCCTTTGATAAGAAATTGCAGGATCCTGTGTGGAGTTTGATCTCTCTAAAATTAAAAAAATATAATGATTTCATAAATATTGATATCTTCCATTACAGAAAGAGTTTAAAAAAGATTTTACTCGGAGATTGATATGAGTTTTTTTGATTCTGAAATTGTTAGGGCAGAACTTACAGAGATTTCGGATTTACAAGAAAGAATTTATTCCAACGTGTTTAAGTTTTCTTCCATGACGAGAGAGGAAAAACTTGAGCACGTTGATCTTTTGGATCGTCTGCTACAAACCCAACAGGTTCTTTTCGCACGTTTGAAACTATCTGATGATCCCAAAGCAAAAGAAATGAAAGAACGCATTACTGAATCGGCAACGATGATGGGACTTCCTGCCAATTCTGATGTGGGAATGGTCTTCAAAAACATGGCAGCAGTTCTGCAGTCAATGCGCGAAAAAATTGACAGGACGGGTTCCGACCTGTAGAATGTGGGTAGAGAAGGAGACCCCATGACTGCCCTCAAAGTTGCTGCCGCTGCCCTTGCGGGTGCCATGCTTGCCTCATGTGCTGCTGCTGTTCCTAGGGTTCCTGATGGGGAATACATGTATCGCTATGGTGGAACTCACAGAATGGGTGGCAGTGAACTAACGGAATGGGTTTTGATTCACGATAATAAGATTGTTGGTGCAACATGCCATGCTATTCATGAATATGGTGATGAAGATGATTGGAAACTATGTCCATCGATGGACAAATACAAAATCAAGTCTTATGATCCTGATACGCAAGTGCTTGTTATAGATGGTCCTGCCGCAAATAAACCTCTTCCATATTGTTCTGTAGAGCAGAATAATGCCTATACTGGTGTTGGTAGACAAGTAACTGCAAAGAGATTGTTTAGAGTTGTTGATGAAATCACTAGTGAGCGGATTCGTGGAAATCTTTCTGGTGGAGCACCATATGCCGTATGCGATACTGATCCTAGGTTAATGGGGTTTCTTCTGAAGACTAATGGACCAACCATAGATAAAATGAAATGGAATCATTTTACTAACCGGGGATATCATGCCCCTGCTCCCCATATTGTGTGGGATTGAGGACTATGAAAAAAACTATGAAAAACTTTGCTCTACTTCTTGCGGGACTGCTGTTGCTTCCTGCATGTGCATCACCCCAACCATCTTGGGATGACAAAACAATTAATGAATCTTCCCTAAACAAGATGTGCGTGGGTGGTATTCAAGCAAATATTATTTTTGGACATAATCAACGACGTGATAGTGGGTATTTAAGATATATTATGCAGATGAGAGTAGTTAATGGAAAGATGACCGAGCGCGATTTTATGGGAGTTAAAAAATGGTTCAAAGAAAATTGCCCAGATGGTTGGTAATTCAGCATAAATAGAAGATTGGGCTTGACATCCCTTCCACTCAATACTAGGATAAAGTTGTCACACGTGCCAAATACAAAACATACGGAGTATACAAATGTCTTTTAAAGATCTCAAAAAGCAATCTCAACTGGGGTCTCTGACCGATAAACTGGTCAAGCAAGTTGAAAAACTGAATAATGGTGGTGGCGGTGGTCCTGATGACCGTTTCTGGAAACCGGAAATGGATAAGAGTGGTGTTGGATCTGCCGTAATTCGTTTTCTTCCTGCACCCGAAGGTGAGGATGTTCCTTGGGTTCAAATGTTCTCCCACGCATTTCAGGGACCGGGAGGATGGTATATTGAAAATTCTCTGACTACTCTTGGTCAGAAAGATCCTGTTTCCGAGTATAATCGTCAACTCTGGAACAGCGGAAACGATAAGGATAAAGAAACTGTCCGTAGGCAAAAGCGTAAGCTTTCCTACTACGCAAACATCTACGTTATGCGCGACCCTGCACATCCTGAGAATGAAGGAAAGGTATTCCTATACAAGTTCGGCAAAAAGATCTTCGACAAGATCCTGAATGCTATGCAACCTGAATTTGATGATGAGGATCCGATCAATCCCTTTGACTTCTGGACTGGTGCCAATTTCAAACTGAAACTGGTGAAGAAAGATGGTTACTGGAACTATGATAAGTCTGAATTCGCATCTGCCGGTCCTCTTCTTGCTGATGATGATGCTCTTGAGGCACTCTGGAAAAAGCAGTATCCACTGCAACCGGTGATCGCTGCTGATCAATTCAAGTCCTATCAGGATCTTGAAAAGCGTCTGAAGTATGTGATTGGTCAGAAATCTGCTCCACGCAGGGAAGATCCTGAAGTCGTGGATGAAGAGTCTTATGAAGAGCGTTCTTCTGGGTCTGAACTGACCGATGATCTGCGCGATCAGCTCAACAATCTGACATCATCTGCTGCTGAAAGTTCTTCTGCAGATGAGGATGATGATGCTATGTCTTACTTCCAACGTCTGGTTGATATGTGATCACTCAAACATTCTAATATCATCACCTCTCTTCAAGGTTCTACTTACATACTGAGTAGAACCTTTTTTATATGGCATCAATCTTTCAACATCATCAAGTACAAGTCCAAGATACTTTGGTTTGAGAAGATTGATCTGCCTCTTTTTATCTTCTTGCGCCATTTCATATTCAAAATTTGTAACTGGTCTTGCAACTCCTGCGGAAACCATCTCTTCTCCGCGACCAGGATCAAAATATGTGATAGAGAAATTCGAAGGAACTTTGATGCCTGCATTCATAATCACGACATCCAAAGTGTTGCGAATTTCTACAGTTTCATAGTGATGCACCCCATTATAAAGGTCTTCATATGAACCGTATTTTTCTAGCATAATCTTATCAAAGACCCTCTGAGTGAGTGGCCACTCAGAATGAATGTTCACGATATTGTTTGAAAGTAGAACCACCCAATCAAGGTTTGAATCCTTATATGTTTTGTATGCTACGTTGTCCGGACGTTCATCACCAATAATATCATACTTGGTGAAGAACATTAGATTGCTAAAAATATCCTCACGGATTTTAGCACGTTTAAAAATATTCTTGACTTCTGTGTAGTCAGAGATATTTTTATGTTCCTTATCACGACTAACGTATTCAAAATTGGGGAGATATTTGAAGTATGAATATGATGCCATGATTAGTAACCGATTGGATGGTTTGCTTCTGCCTGATAATCTATGTCGTAGATTGGTTCAATCTCTGTAAATTGCAGTTGCATAGAGTATTGTGCCATGGTTGCGTCAGCATCATCATATGTCATGTAAGAACCGAGGGGAGTGTAATCAACCGCACAGTTTTTTAGAGCGCAACATTTCTTAATCAAATTGAGTGATTGGTGTGTTTGGGAGGAACCCTTGAGGTATTTGATCTCAAATACATATGGTGCCTTAAGAAATAATCTTCCGGCGGTAAGTCTTACTGCCATATTTTCTTTGAAGAATCTGATGATTCTTTTTACTGATCTACCCTCTCTTTCATTTCTTGCAGTCATCTTAAAGGTGAATTGGAAATCCCTAAGGGTTGGTCCCTGGAAAAGCAATTCAAGGTTTGGGTTAATGATCTGTCCAGTTGCCCTGGAAAGAAGACCCTCACCAACACCAGCAGCTTGCTCTGCCATGTAGAGGTTTGCAAGTTTAGGATCTTGCAAAACGTCCTTGGCAAGACCTCCAAGGTTTTGGCCAAGATTGTCAAAACTTTTCGTATCCATGAAATCCAGAGAAGAATTGACAAGTCTTCTTTGCATTTCATTTAGAGACTTTGCTTCCCACTGAACAGAATTGCTGTCTGTAATTGGGGCTTGGACTGGAAGATATGCTGTTGGACCAATTCTTCTATATTTTACATCACCAATTTGTAAACCCCCACCTGCTGTTGTACCAAGAGCCTTCGCCAACTCCCAAACAGTAAATGAAACCCTATCCTGTTCGGGATCCATGTTGATTGGATATGTCAGAAATGCACCACCAAAAGAATCGCTAGTGTCTGGCGATGCAATAGGTGTTGATGATGTATCTCCCGCTTGTGAAGGATCGGTGGCAACTGTATGTGACGCCATTACGTTATAGTGGGTTTGTATTTATTTATTAGAGAATTTAGCGAATGGTATTTTTCGCAGAGTTGAGATCTCTTCTGGGTATATTACATGAAGTTTTCCAACAACTTCTATCCAAGTATACTGTCTACTCTTATTCCAATGAAAATTGATGCCCTTGAATCCCCATTTTTCAATTGATGTTACGGCAACTAATGGGTGTGCATCAAACTCAATATTGGGGGACTTTGGGTAATAGACAAATGTATAGTATCCACCAACCTCAGGAATGAACTCAGTCTCCGTAAAGACTTCCATAATACTCATCATTAATGAGTCTGGGTCTTTTTGATCTGCTGTTTTTTCTAAGAGAGTTTGTATTCTTGCACTCATCCTTTTAGACCCAATTCTTCTTCGGTGATAATTTTAAATTCAATCATATTATCAGCACAGAATTCTTTCGCAGCTTTCCATTTGGATTGATTGACTGCATATGTCTGAACTTCTGTGATGTATGATTTTGTAGTTCTTGACTTTTGCTTTGGTGGTAAGGTAGATTTCTTTGGTTTAACTTCAATCAAATACTTATGCTTCTTTCCATCATTCTCCAGAACTTCGATTAAAAAGTCTGGATAATATCTACATACCTTTTCTTTCACAGGATTCCAATATGGTATTGAAAATTCTTCAGATCCATATCTAAGAACTGCTGGTGTTCTATCACACCATTGCATAAATTTCAGTTCCCAACTACTTCTATAGATTATGTTTCCCGGATTGCCAATATATTTTTCAGGGTTTCTTGGATTAAATCTTCCCTGATAATACTTGGAATCTTTTGGCATACATAATATATACGAGTAAGCTTTATTTATAAATGCCAGCACCAACTCCGGTAATTAAGACTAACTCCGAGATCAAGTCTCTCTTACTGCAACCATCCCTAACCTCACACTTTCAGGCATGGTTAGAGCCTCCGGCGGCCGTAAGACAATACTATGATGCTGAGCACCTTTCTCTATCATGCCACGAGGCAGCTCTTCCTGGTTCTGCAATCATGACTGCGGAATTGAATGATGATTATACCGGTGTTACAGAAAGACTTGGATATCGCAGACAACATGATGAAAGAGCAACCTTCACATTCTATGTGGATTTGGGAGGATCTACGCAGGGTTCATATAGTGTGATCTGGTTTTTTGAGAAGTGGATTCAATATGCAATGAATGATGATGATCAGAGGCGAGATGTAAATCGCTTCTATCGAACAAGATATTCAGATACTTATAGATCACCGGAGATTTATATCAACAAATTTGAACGTGAAATGCAAGGAACATATCTTGCATATACATTCCTGCAAGCATATCCAGTTGAAATGATTACTATGCCAGTCAAGTACACAACATCAGAGTTGATGATGTGTACTGTATCATTTACCTATAACAGATTTATTGTTGAGAGATTGGGATATGGAAGTGGAAATAATACCGCACGATTTGCTGGAAATCCTGCACAAACTCCTGTCAATCAAAACACGAACGCACCAAGTCCCCAAAATCCAAACAATAGTCCTGTCAATGGTGCCGTATATAATGATTTCTTGAATGGCGACACTCAAAGAAACGGAAGAGCAGTCGGCAATCCAGCACTTGATCAGTTTGGTGTAAGAGATCAACTTGGTAGATCACAGGGTCTATTGGGGTAATAAATAAATTATCTGAATTATATTAAGAGATTATGCCTTTACCAAAGATTTCGACTCCGACCTATGAATTGGAACTGCCATCAACAGGAAAAAAGATCGAATACAGACCGTTTTTGGTCCGGGAAGAAAAGCTTCTTGTTCTGGCACTAGAGAGTCAAGATACTAAACAAATTTCTACAGCAATTAAAAACGTAATCAAGAACTGCATTGAGACGAAAGGCATCAAGGTTGAAGCACTTCCAACGTTTGATATTGAATACCTCTTTCTGAATATTAGGGGTAAGTCTGTTGGGGAAGAAATTGAAGTCAACATCATTTGTCCAGATGATGATAGATCAACCGTTCTAACCAAGATCAACGTTGATGATATTCAGGTTCAAAAGAATTCTGAACATAGCAATAAAATTAAACTTGATGACACTTTGATGATGGAGATGAAATATCCATCTCTGGATCAGTTTGTGAAGAGTAATTTTGATCTTGAATCTGATAATAACATGGAGCAATCTTTTGAACTGATTGCATCATGTATTGATAAGATCTATAATGAGGAAGAGGTTTGGGTCGCTGCAGACGTGACCAAAAAAGAACTCAACGAATTCCTTGATCAAATGAATACAACTCAGTTTAAGCAAATTGAGAAATTCTTTGAGACGATGCCCAAACTATCACACACCGTGACAGTTAAGAATCCAAATACTGGAGTTGAAAGTGAGGTTGTTCTAGAGGGACTGTCAAGTTTTTTCGCTTAGCCATGTCCCACATGGATCTTGAAAACTATTTCGTATTGAATTTCTCTTTAATACAGTATCATAAATACTCATTAACAGAGATAGAAAATATGATTCCTTGGGAGCGAGATGTCTATGTGGGTATGTTGAAGAATCATCTTGAAGAAGAACGATTAAAAGCAGAGGCTCAGAAAAATGCCCGTTGATGCAACTGGGACTAAAACTACTGATAATGTTGATGAGGACATTAATGAGGTTATCCTCCGACTTCTTGGGTTGGAGGATACTTTTGACATAGATTATGATACTTACAAGACTCTGCTTAAGCAAAAATTAGTTGAGAACCAAATTCTCACCAGTCAAGGAAAGGGATTGCCATCCGATGAGATGGAAATGCTTACCAACGAATATAGAAGAATTAAGACGAAGATTGGTAGATTTACGATTAAAAGAAAGAAGATTAGTGCAGATGCGTTTCGGAGATCTGCTGCTTCTGAACAAAAGACTCAAAAGACTGACGTAAATACTGCTAAACTACTATTTGGTCATCCTGGAGTAGGAACTCAAGCATCTGGCGTCAGACCAGTAGATAATGAAGAAGAAACTAAAAAGGATGATAAGAGTAAAACATTCGTAGATTCTTTGAAGAATATTGGCGATTCCCTACAAAATATTCTTAACACACTAAAAGATCAGTTCAAATCTGAGAAGAAGGAAGAGGAAAAGAATAGAAGGGAGAAAGTAAGGTCAAGAAGAACAAAAGAAGAAGAAAAATTAGAGAAGAAAAAGGCAAAGGAACTTAAGAAATTAAAAGAACAATTAATTGCTCCTATTAAAGGACCCCTGGAAAGAATTTGGAATTTCATTAAATATACTTTCCTTGGCGCTGCATTCAATTCACTAATGAAGTGGATAAGTGATCCAAAGAATGCTAAGAAGGTTGAGGTTCTTGGTCGTTTACTTAAGACATTTTGGCCAGCTCTACTAGCAGCATTCTTGCTGTTTATGACTCCGTTTGGGGGATTTGTTCGCAGCACTATTAAGTTGGTAGGATTCTTTGCTAAGGGTATGGCAAAGATCATGCCCATGTTGCTGGCAGCACTAAGGAATTTAAAACTCACCGCTGGTGGTAGATTAACTGGTCGCGGAAAGGTTGCAGCAGCTGCTGGTATTTTTATGGCTGGTGCTGCTATTCCTGCTCTGATGCCAGGAACTGCTGATAGTCAAGAGAGAAAAACTGAAGGTGCTCCTGGTTCCAAAGAAGACAAGATAAAGCAATTACAAGCAGAAAGGTCAAAGGTTGGACTATTTGATCCATGGGGCAAAAAGGCAGAGATTGATGAGCAAATTCATCGCCTCAGAACCGGAGAAACCAAGAGATATGCTGGTGGTGGTCGCATTTTCAGTGGATTTGTTGGTCGCGATACGGGAATTGCTGTATCTGGTGCGGGACAAGATACACAATTAATGCCAGTAGAAGGTGGTGGCAATGCTGTATTGGCCCAAGGCGAATTGGTTCTTAATGAGGAGCAGCAACAAAGACTTGCCAATGAAACTGGTGTAGATCCTGCAAAATTTGTAGTTGGTGGTGGGGGATCAGATGTTGCTGGACAACTTAGACCAGTTGGTGTTCAAGATCCTCTGGGGGCAGTTAAGTCTCAAACTCAAGGATTCTCTCAGGGTGGTATAATTGGTTCTGGAAAAATTGGATCAACTGGTTCACAGTATTCAACGTCAGCAAATTCCGGCAATCTCTGGGATTATTATAGCGAACTCATAAAGTCTGGTAAGTTTAAGGACATTTTCACACAAAAACCAGAACCCGAAAAGGAGAAGAAAGAAGGTGATTATAATAATGTTTGGAATGATTTTGTAAAAAATGCATTCCTAAATCATGGATTGGGTGGTAAGTCATCTACACAAACTCCAACAACAAAGACTACTGTTAGGGGTCCAACAAATGCTGCCAATACATCCACAAGCGGCAAGATTGATCTTGCTATGGGAATGTGGAGAAAGTATAGGGATCAAAAGGACTATAAGAACGCCGACTCAATAGGAAAGAATATTTGGAATCTTAAGTATGGTGCTCAGCACAAAGCAACACAAACACCAAATCCCCTGATGAAGGGATTTGCTACAACACCTGCCACACCATCTCTTACACCAGTATCAGCACCTGCACCAGCAGCACCTAAAGTGCAAGGATATGCTGGTGGAGGAAGAGTTGCACCTGCTCAATTGGGTGCGATTGTTGGTGGAGCAGATGCAAAGAATATTAAATCAGTATACAAGCAATCACTACCACTTCTTTTCCAAATAATGCAAGGAGGTAGATGGAAGGATAAGGGATGGAATACTAAAGAGTTCATGCAGATGTTGACATCGCGCATGATGCAGGAAAGTCATAACTTCACTAAAACAAGAGAACTTGCCAACGTATCACCATCAGATCCAAAAGGAAAGCCTGGGTGGAATTATTTCAATAAAGTCCGTGGTTATGGAAGCAATCCTGCATTAGGAAATAAGGGTGATGCTGACGGATATAATTTTATTGGGCGAGGTCCAGTTCAACTTACTGGAAGAGCAAACTATGAGATGTTCAATAAGTGGTTGCAGAGAAATGGATATAAGGGATATGACGTTATTAAAAATCCTGGATTGATTGAAAAGGATCCAAAGGTTCAGGCATTATCTGTTTTGGCATATATGGAAAATCGCCAGAAGTTATTCCCAGGTGCCAATTTGGCAGAGATGGCTAAGACTGGAAACTTGAGAGACTTTGTATATGCCATTAATGGTGGACATCATGGATTGGATGTGACGAAAAAAAATCTTCAGGGAATTAAGTCTCAGAATGTAAATTTCGGGGCTGCCAAACCACCAAGTATTGTCCCAACAAAACCACAAGCACCAAAGAGAAATTGGGTTCAAAGATTGTTAAATAGACCTGCTGCACCATCTGCAAAACCTGCGGCAAAACCAGCAGCAAAACCTGCGGCGAAACCACAGAGAGCCTGGTATGATCCCCGTGGATGGGCTGGAAAGCAAGACGGTGGCCGAATGGTTACTGAAAATATGGGCATGAATATTCCTGGAGCAACTGCAGACAGGCAATTGGTTGCTCTTCAGCCTGGAGAAAATCATTACATCTTCACTAAGAACTTCGTTCAACGTGGTGGACTCGATGCTGTTGACAATTTAGTTGCACAGTATGATCCACACTCTGCCCCAGCAAAAGATGGTCGTCGTTCACAATTAGCACAGATCAGCAATCAGGTAAATAGGGATGTGCCTGGACCACCAGTTAGAAGTTCAGCAAACGCTATGTCACTTCCAGCAATTAGACAATCCACTATGTCCGGACCACTTGGACAAATGGAAGCGATGGATACTACTGGTTCTGAGGTGCCAATATTCTCCGCAGCTGCTGGTTCTGGTATGCCAGAAAGAAGTAGACTTTGTGAAATCTACGGAATTGTGGGGTAATATCAAATGGCAAAAGTAGACGTATCAAAGTTATTACCATCAGCAAAAAAGACTGCTGGAATTGTAAAGAGAACTATAACTCTTACACCAAGCAATTATGTTCCAATTACAAAATCTCTTACTTCAATAAGAAGAGATGATGTTAATACGGATAAAGATGGTATTGATGATATTGATGAGGTTCATGTTAGAGAAGTAGATAGGGTAGAAACTCTTGTAGGACAGGTTTCTAAACTATTAATGTCTTCTGAGGCTTTTAAAGCGAGACGCGAGGAGCGAGAAAGAAAGCTTCTGGTGTCATCAGACCGCCAAAAGAAGGAAGCAGAATTAGAAGCAGATAAGGCAGAAAAGGGTTTCAACGGACCCAAACTGCTTCGAAAGATTGTGGGTGGCAACATTATTGATGCCATCTATAGATTTTTCATATACACATTTCTTGGAGCAATCTTCAATAGCACTAAGGATATTATTCCACCACTCATCAAAACGTTTGGAAAGGCATTAGATCCAATCGCTAAGATTTTCACATCAATCGTTGGATTGTTATTTGAGGGATTCGTATTTTTTGTAGACCTTGGATTTAAGGTACACGATACAATCAGAGGAACTGTCAAGTTTCTTGGCGGAGACTTTGGAGTAAAAATCTTTGATGCCTTCACTAGTGGTCTGACTACTTTCGTAAATACTGCACTTATCGTTGGAATGATGCTTGCTTCGGCAGGTATGATGCCCGACTTTGGATTAGGTGGAGGAGGAAAAGGAAAGAGGGGTGCAGCTCCTGGAAGTAGACCGGGAGCAGGTAAAAGACCCCCAGCACCGGGAGCAAGACCTGGAGCAAGACCCCCAGCACCCGGAGCAAGGCCCAGCAGACCGGGTGGACCTGCCGCAAGACCGGGAGCACCACAAGTTAGACCCCCAAGACCGGGAATGCCTAGAGGTGTTGGTCAGGGAGCAGGAAGAGCAGCAGGAAAAGGTGCAAGTAAAATTGGTTCAAAGTTTGTTCCGTTTATCGGCCCAATTATTGACTTTGCACTTCGCACATTAGTCTTTGGCGATTCTCCCGGAAGAGCAGCTGCTGGTGCAGCTGGTGTTGCTGCTGGACAGGCATTAGGTGGAATTCTGGGTGGAACAATCGGTGCAATTGCTGGTTCAGTAGTTCCGATTGTTGGCAACTTGCTTGCTGGTGGGGCAGGAGCACTTATCGGTTCTGTGATTGGTGGTTTCGTTGGTGATGCCATCGGAACTGCTCTCTATGATATGATCTTTGAGAGATCAAAGACTACCAAGCCACAAAAGAAAGCAACTGGTGGCACAATTTCTAGAAGTCCCGCTCGAACTGTTGCAAGAACTGTCACCAGAAGAAGACGTTTAAAGGTCAATTCAAAAACTCAGCAGAAGCAGAGAACTGAACCTGGAAAGGATATTGGTGGAAAAAATATCATTCAAAAGCTCTTCCCAGATACTGATTCCCCTGATGGGGGTGGAGGACAAAAAGGTGGTGGTGTTCTTGGATGGGCTAAGAGGATTCTTGGTTTAGATGAGCAATCCAAAGAGAAAGGAAAGAGGGGAAATCCATACAAGGCACTTACAGAGACCTCAGAAATTCTGAAGAAGATTCCTGTGGTCGGTGGAATTATGGGAGCATCGATTGATATTGCCCTCGGTCAAAAACCACATGACATGGTTTATAATCAGTTGGGTGAATCAATTGCTGCCATCATTCAGTCAGCAGGAGAAAGATCTTCAGCAGAAGCTTTAAGACAAATCGTTTCAGCATATGCATCTGGTGGTGTTATAACAGAAACCACAAGACCGGCAACAGATACAAGTAGTCTTGGAGCATCATTAGGAAAAGCATTTAAACATGCAATTGGTATTGAATCCGCAATTGCAATTCGAAATATTCAAACCGAATCTGGCAAGTATAGGGATGGATCTCAGAGAGATGGAAGTGATGGAGCAGGAGATGGCGGAGAACCAGCAGCCCCCGGAGCACCCGGAGCACCCGGAGCACCCGAACCCCCTGGACCCCCTGGAGCACCCAAAGCCCCTAAAGGTCGTAGAAGAGGGCAGGGAGGTACAAGGGGTGCAGGATCATCGCCAGGAAGTGTGCAACCAACCCAACCAAAAGCTCCTGGTGTTCCAACACCACAACCCCCTGGAGGTGGAGGTGGAGGGGCTGGAGGAAATATTTCCGTCAAATTGTCACCCAACCAAAAGAAAGCGTTAGATATTCTCAGTAAGTATGAATCTGCTAGTAGTGGTGGTTATAATGCGGTAAATCAAATTGGTATTTCTGGTGGTAGAGGGGTCAAGGGTTATGCTGGCGACTTTAGGAAAATGAAACAGCATGGTGGAAAGTCTCTTACTGACATGACTGTTGGTGAGATCATGGCTCTGCAAGCACCTAGTAAGATGAGTGATGCTGAATGGATCAAGCAAGGAAGACTTCACGCAGTTGGGCGCTATCAATTTATTGGCAACACTCTTCCTGGTGTAGTTGCAAGAGCAGGCATTCCGCATGATGCAAAGTTCACCAAAGAAGTTCAGGACTTGTTGGCAGTTCAATATATGAAGGAGAGGGGGATAGGTGCGTGGATTGGTCCAGCAGATCATGCGACACAAGCTGAAAGACAAATCGTTGAAGCAGCAAGAAAAGATCCTATTGTATTCTCAAGAGCTAAACCAAAACCCTCACCGGGATCACCACTAGCACGTGCTGGGAAAGCCGAGGGTGTTGAGTCGGGGCAGCAACTTGCAGGATCTTCTGGTGGTGCATATGCACAAATTTCAAGTGGATATGGTGATAGAGATGGTCAAGATACTGGTACTGATATTGAATTGTTTGGCACAAGAGGTAAAATTGGAAAGCAATTTGGCAACAATGCTGTACAGGGACCTTATGGAAATAGGGGTGTAGAAATTTCATTCCCATATGAACTGCAGTATTTTGATAAGATTCCTGGCGGAAGAAATGCCGGTCAAAGGGCAATCACATCACAAGGAAGTACAAGTAGAGTAGTCAAAGGTACTGGACCTGGGGGATTTGGACATATCGGTTCCTACGTTTATACAGATCCGAAAGATGGAAAGAGATATGAGATTATGATGGCTCATGGAAATAAACCATTCAGATCATTCAAAAATGGTGAAAAAATTGCACCAGGAACTGTTCTTGGGTGGCAGGGTGCATCAGGATCAAGTGACGATGGTGCTGGTGGATTATATGATCACGTATCTTTTCACGTCAACGCTATTGATAGTGGGGGGAATCCTGACGCAGTTATTAGAACATTTGCAAATTCCCTTATATCGGGTCAAGGTGCAAAATTAACCGCGAAGTTGAGAGAGCAAGAAAAGAGTGGTGGAGTTGCTGGTAGAAAACCAGGAACTGAATCTGTGTTGAATGGAAAACCTGTTGTTTGGGATGGAAAGAACTGGAAACCAAAAGAGAAGGGTCTACTTTCCAAAATTGCAGAATCTCTTGCACCAAAAGCAGCTGCTGCAGAGAAACCCCCTAGCACTCCTGCTGCGAAACCAACAGCAAGAAAACCAACTCAACAACAACTAAACAGAGCAAAGATACAAAAAAATAGACCAAAACCTGCAGCGAAACCTGCACCAAAACGAGATTGGTATGATCCACGTGGTTGGGTTGGTAAGGAAGAAGGTGGAAGAATTGCACCAACACCATCAAGAAATTCATTTGATTCCCTTAAGACTCATGCATCATATGAGGGAACAGATTCGCAAGTAATGATACAACCGGTTATTATTGACAACTTTATTCCTATGCAGATGCCATCAGGAACTGCAAGTTTCGGTCATGGCGGTGCGCGTGGCGCTGGTGGTGCGGGATTAAATAAAACATATAAACGTAATAGTTTGAGTAGACATTAAAGATGCCAAGTAACATCCACGGTCAAGGTGGGGAAGCTAATGTAACCCAGTTTGAAATTACATCAAATTACACCGGGCAGACTACCGAAATTTCTGGTGGTATTGCTGAGTTGGGCATATATGAAAGTCTATTGGACACCACAGTAAGAACGTCTGCAACGATTGCTGATACTGGCTATTCAAATACTGAAGGCAACGCTGCTATGACACAGGAGCATGGAAATGCCTATGCGTTGAATTTAACTTCTGGCGAAAAGACAGAGCTTTCTGTTGAAGATTCGTATGGAAATCAGTTGTTGTATCAAGGAGAATATGCCCTTGCCGTAAAAGAGATGCGAGCAATCGCAGAACATGCAAGAAAAAGTGTCTATACAATTGATTTCTTTTCTCCAGAATCAATTCAAAATGAATTGCAAAAAACAAGAGTCACTAAAAGATATGATGGAAAGATTCCTGAGAACGTGAATAGAATTTTGCAAGAAGTTCTGCAAACTACAAAAAATGTCACTGTTGATCCTGGATTAAATGATTTCAATTTCTTGGGGTATAGTCAGAAGCCATTTCACATTATTCCATGGTTGGCAAAAAGAACTGTGCCAGATATGCCAAATGCTTATGGAAATCTTGCTGGATATTTCTTCTATGAAATTGCACAAGATGGTAATGGATTAGGCGGATATCAATTCAGATCAATCGACAAATTATTTACAGTTGGTCCAAAAAAGAGATTTATTAGCAATTCGTCCACAGAACTGCCTTCTGGATATGATGCGAAAATTTTGAACTACCATTTTGATAGTGGAATTGATATTGAAAGATCTCTAAAGATTGGAAGTCTTATGAAGCAAGAGCACAAAGGATTTGAACCTTTTAGTAATGCATATAGAGAGACTGAATTTGATACGCAAAATCAATTCCAAGAACAGAATATTGGTGGAATTTATAGACCAAATATTGGTGATCCGATTCATCAGGAAATTGCAAAAGTCTATACAAAGTTTGATGATACTGGAGTTTTACCCCCAGGAAATAATCTGGAGGAACAACTGGAACATTCGAAGGAAGAAGTTAATTTCAACATTAATGAAATTTTAAGACAATCATCCGCAAGATACAATAATCTCTTTAATACTAAGATGACCATTACGGTTCCAGCAGATTTTAGTCTACATGCTGGTGATTTGATATACGCAGACTTTCCAGAGCAATCAAATAAGGAGAACCAGGATGTAAGTAAGAACAAAGGTGGTATATATATGATAGTAGATATCGGACATCGAATTAGTAAAAACAGCTCTTACACATCATTACATCTCGTAAGAGAATCACTTGGTCGAAAATGAGGAATAAAACTATGACAGAAAGATCTTTACAACAACATATTAATGACGATAGAGATGAGTTGGATGATCCTAGGATCAGTGCTCAACGTCGTCGCCATATTGAAGATGAACTTGATAGTCTAGAAAGATATCAAGCAAATCATCCAGATGATGATCACGATCCCACTAATCTGGAATTGTATTGTGATACACATCCAGATGCATTAGAGTGTCGTATTTACGAAGATTGATAGTATAAATGACAAGAGATCTTTTTAATCCCGAATTTTCCGGAACATCTGAATTCCATTGGTGGATGGGGCAGATTGTTGATGAAAAAAACTGGGTAAAAAATCACTCACATAAAGTTCACAAACGTGACGAAGAAGATGGTTGGGGGTATCGTTATAAGGTTCGCATTTTTGGTAGAGATACTAAAGAGAAGTTCCAAGATACTGAAGACGATCAACTTCCCATGGCGGAGGTTTTGTATCCAGTAACCGGAGGAAGTGGACATACGGGATCTGCGATGACGCCAAACTTGCGTCAGGGAAACTATGTTATTGGATTTTATAAGGATGGGATTGATGGCACTGAGCCTATTATTATGGGCACTCTTGGGAATCAATCTCAGACAAGACTGTTTGGTGGTGATCCAAATGAGGGATATATTCCAAGAACAGGATATATTGGATTAGATAAAACAAAAACTTCATCCACCAAAAACTTACTCCTTGAGGGTCCATCTGAAGGAGGTCCACCATTAGAAGAAAGTCCTCACCCATTTGTTGGTCGTGTTGCTCATGTTGACCAACTTAAGGACGGTGCATATTCACACTTTGTGCCGAAGACCAGAGAGTGTGATGGTCCTAATGGTGAAATGAAAGGTGTTCAAAGAGCACTTAGAAATCTATTAAAACTTATCAATCAAATCAGATCTGAAGCAAGTAGTTTCTTTGGCGCTGCATCTGACTTACAAAATGCAATTCCATCCCTAATCAATACTGCATCAGCTTTTATCGCGGAATTAATCAAAACATTAATTGATAAACTTCGTGGGTATACAAATAATATTGTTGATAAAGCGATTAAACCCATTGTCAATACTGTTATTCCGAATCAAAGGGCAAGATTTAATCGTGTTGTAGAGCAGCAACAAGATATTCTACAGTGTCTATTTAATAAATTAATCGATGGACTCTTAGAACTTGTTAAAGGATTAGTTCAAAATGCCGTTAACAGTCTGGTGGATGCACCAATGTGTGCTGCCGAAGCAATGGCTGGTGCTGTTTTTGGTGATATTATTGGTCCAATAGACAATACAGTTGATTCTATCATGAATGTTATTTCTGCCGCTGCTGGTGCAGCTGCGCAGATTGCAGGAAATCCAATGAGTATTTTAGATATTCTTTGGGGTCTTCTTGGGTTTCTTTCTTGTGATGAGAAACTTGATTGTACGATGAATGATCAATGGAGTTTCTGGTATGGTTCAAAAGAAAAGTCGGATGAGGTGAGACAAAATCTTGCTAGTTTGGCACAAAGCTTCGCCAATGGTGGTGGAGGAGGTGGTGGTGGATGTAACACTCAACCAAAACCATGCACATCACCACAGGTCAATTTTACTGGAGATACTGGGCCCAGTGGAACACCGGCCCAAGGAAATCCTGTTATTGGTCCCGATGGATCTCTGCTTGCAGTTGATGTTGTTGATGGTGGATCTGGATATACAAATCCACCAGCAGTTACTGCTGCAGATGATTGTGGTAAAGGTAATGGCGCAACAATGGCTGCATTGGTTGCACCAACTGGCACCGCTGCACAGCCACAACCAACAGCTCAACAACAATTTGCAGAAAATCCAGAGAGACCAACACCCGTTGTTGGAGAAGTGCAGGGTCTTGGTGATCAAGGTAGTGGAACTGGATTGGGTGGATTGCCTGGGTTCGCAGATGCAGGAACAACACCAACAACAGGAACAACACCAACAACAGGAACAACAGGAACAACACCAACAACAGGAACAGAAACT
>Ga0222713_10000273_pt1 | contig 58311 bp, 57 predicted proteins | sample C33_649DmetaG_FD_165061 | JGI IMG/M metagenome (GOLD analysis project Ga0222713, IMG submission 165061) | Estuarine water microbial communities from San Francisco Bay, California, United States - C33_649D | ecosystem: Environmental > Aquatic > Marine > Unclassified | place: USA: California...
AAGATTCCATCAGCAACCGACTCTGCGAGACGCTTGTTAAGGGAAACGTTTTTCTCAATTTGCTCGTTGAGTTTTGTCTCCATTTCATCAAGTTTTTCTACCATGCTCTCAAGCACATCATATTTATCTTCAGGGATTGATACATAATGTTCTTCAAAAAGACCCTTCATTCCTTGGAGGAATGATTCGGTCATTTCAGTCTTAAGACCGTGCTCGATAACGAGTGCATTTTCTTCCATCCACTCGCTCGCAACATACTCAAGGTATGCATCGAGACGCTCTGAAAGTTCGGTCTTAATCTCTTCCACTTCTTCTGCAAGAGCAACTGCATATTGCTCCTCAAGTGCTTCCTTAATATCAGAAACCTTGGAACGAAGAGCAGCTTCAAAAATGGTTCTTGCTTTTTCTTGGAACTCTTCTGAGAGTTCTTCACCTGCAAGCAGAGCATTAACATCTTCTTCGATGTCAAACTCTTCCTTCATTTCCTCTTCATCCTCTTCTTCTTCGTCGTCTTCTTTCTCTTTCTTCTTACCGCCCTCTTCTTCTTCCTCTTCTTCGTGCTTAGCCTCTGCTACTACTTCCTCTTCGGTATCTTCTAAGAGTTCTTCGTCTTCATCATACTCAAACTCTTCACCCTCCTTAACACCTTTCATACCCTCAGCAGCCTTAGCACCTTTATTGACAACATCTCTAACTTGCTTAAGTGATCCACCTGGTGTCTTCAGTTTTGCTGAATCATCAGTTGAACGATAGTTAGAAGGATCGGGACCTCCAAGGTCTTCCCAACCGGCAGTTTGTCCTGGTGTTGCACCAGATAGACTTGGCATTGCATCCCCTGCCTTAGCACCAGCATTGACAGCGGTTTTGGATTGCTTAGTGCCTACTTCCATTTCTTGTAAATCTCCACGAGACATTTGAACTCTCCGTTTACCTTTAGTTATAAACTATATTTATTTATAAATTAATAAATTACAATGAGTTTAAAAACTCATTAAAAAGACTTAATTTGTACTCTTCAAGTAGTTTTTCATCTACAAGAGTATTAATTCTTCTCTGAGTTTGCTCTGCCATTTTTTCGCGGAGCATTCCACCATCCCAAATCCACTCCTTTCCTTCCATAATTCCCTGAACGAATGCATCAGGTGCAGAAGGATCTGCAACAATATCAGCAGCAGTTGCTAACATAAAATCTTCACCAACTTCAGTGTATCCTTCGTTGTTTGGTTTTACTGAACCAATACCACGAGAAGAAACGCCGAGAGTTACTCCTTCCTTTAAAAGTGACTCAGCAATTTTACCCATTGGAGTTGATAGAATCTGTGCCTTTCCAATGAAGTTATTTCCTTCACGCTGAAGAGAAACAATTTTATGAGAAACGCGATCCAGATTTACGGTTGGACCGTCAGGATGGCCGAGTTCTCCGAGAGCACGACCTTTTTCTACATACTGCTCAGTATAACGCTTTACCTCTCTTTCCATAACAGGCAAACGATACATTCTACCATTTCTATTAACTACTTCAGTTTGAAGAAATGGTCCTTGAATATAAAGAGTCTTCTTACCGTTGACCGTTTCGGTAAGAACTTCTACTGATTCGATTTCTTCGGTAATGAGTTTCATTATGCTTGACCTGTAATTTGTACTTGTTGAAAATAAAGTGTTCCTGATCCGACTCCGTAAGCAGAAATCTTATTAGAAACAACCACTGATGCATCTGCAGCAGAGAATGCAGTTACAATTCCACTTGAATCATAATTTACAGTCATTCTTGTCTGGAAATATCCATCAAAACCTGCAGATGTATCAATAGATAAAACTTGTTGGTGAGTAAAGTTGTAATATGATTGACCAGTAGCAGTTAGAGTTACATAATCACCAACCGCAAATGGAACTTGAGTTCCTTCTGGGACAGTAACAATAGTAGTTGTTCCAGTTGTTACTCCAACAACTCTGTTTGATGCTTTAGTTAATCCTAAAGTTACAGTCTCACCTGCTGGGACATAATAATCAGCACTAGTTGCTGATGGAGTAACACCAATTGCAACGTGAGCGGCACCGCCAACTGCAACCACTCTCAAAACGCTAGACTGTACTGTAAAAGCAGATGAAGTTGTTGCAGCACCTGCAGTAAATGTAAATGAGGAACCCGCCCCAACTGGTCTATGAGCCATTATTTTTATAATACACTTTTAGTTATTTATTATTTAATTAATCTTCTACATAAACGAATGAAGCACTGGCAGCAGTAATGTTGCTAGTGGAAGTAATTACTGCGGTTAAAAAACTGTTTGGCGGAATATGAATACCCATATCAATTAAATTAACATCAATTGTGTCTCCATTAGATACATGGAAAGCAGCAATTGCAGGTGTGGATTGTGCTGCTAATGCAAATAAACCAGTAGTATCCTGTGTTGCATATAGAGACGCATTAAAGTCTGTTTGTGTTGTCCATCTCAAATAATTTGTAAGTATTGGATTGTAATATAAACTAACAACTGCTGGATTTCCGGTAGTATTGACTGATCCAGTAAGTCTTGAGATAATAAGATCTCTGGTATTGATTTTATTTTGATAAATCAGTTTATTCTTAAGTGAGACTAAATGATATAAAGAACCAGGAGAATTCATAGAATCTGTTCTGGTTGCTGTTACTGAAAATGGAAGACGAGTTCTTTCAACTATTCCTTCAATTGCACCTAGGAAAGATGCGCCTCTACAAGTAACAACTCCAACAGCGTTATTCAAATTTGCTGCAACATATCCAATCTTCATTGATGGATTGTCCAAGTGTGGAATTTCGTTTTTATTTGTATAATGCTCGTGATGGAAAAAGAACATATCTCCATTACGAGGGTTCTCCATAGCATATCTAATTTCACCAACACCCAACCAACGGAAGTTGATTTGATATACATTTAACTTTGATGGGTCTACGGTTACTCCAGATGTACCAGTTCCATCAAGTTTATCAAGATTAAAGTCTTCCTGAAATGTCCAATATTCCGTTTGTGCTGCTCCCGTTTGAAGATGCGAATTTGTAAATGTGATAGTATTAGTGCTGGTAATATTGAATGTTCCGCTTTGATTTCCGAGAGATGTTGATAAAAATCTCAATCTACTTTGATCATATTCTGCAACATATAGAGCCTCAAAAAGTGCCTGTCCCCGTAATCCTTGAACTAGTTGAGATAAATTACCAGCAAGTGTTCCTGAATTTAAAGTTACTGCAGTGAATGTTGTACTATTTAAAGTGACAGTTACAGATCCATCTGCTAAGGTAGTAAAGTCAAATCCGTGAATATGTGCTTTTCCTCCATTAGCACGAAGAACACCAAACTTCCCATTCGTATGTGCGTATCCAATTTGAACCGCATTTTCTTGATTGAACAATCCTGCTCTTTGAGTAAATCCTACAGGATTACTTGAAAATGATGCAGTAAATCTAGCAACTGCACCTTGTCCTGGACGATATCTAAGAAAGTTAGTGCTTCGGATAACACCGTAAGAGTTTGCACTTGAACCAGCACCCACAACAAATCTTGAACTGCTATGCGTAGCAATTCCTGTTGCACTGAATGTATAGGTTTCAAACTCTCTTGGATTTAATCCATAAACCGCATCACCCTGAACTTTTGGTGTCAATGGGATAGCAAGATTTTCACCAAATGCAGATTTAGAACAGGCACCTTCATTTAGAATATTTCCATACTCATCGGCACGGAGATAAACTTCATGAAGTGTTCGTTCTTGATTTAAATAATCTTGTGTAGATTTATTCCACTGAGCCATTTATCAATCAATCCATTCTAATTTTGATGGGTGGTATCTGCTTGCTCTTTTGATATTGCAGTTCTTTTCTGCAATTGGATAAATTTGATGAACAATTGCACCTGGATATTCTGCTTGTAATTCTTCACCTAAAGATTGTTTAGATGGAATACCTGTTCTACTGGTTAATTCCATCCTATAAAGACTTCCGTTCCACAGTACATCCGCAACATATCCTTCACCAACCGATTGTTGCTCTGGTTGAGAAGAATTGATGTAAAGATTTCCGTTAAAGTCTCCGGAAATATTTACAGACTCTGAGATGAACTGCTTAAAGGATTTCATTCTTCCTCTTCTGTTTCGCTATTGAACATTGCGTTTGCTACTGCAGGGCGGAAATCATCAACTTTTTCTGCCGCTTTTGCAAATAAAAGGTCTTTAATCTTATCACTAATCTGCGAAGGAGATTCGTCAGTAGCAATCATATCCAGTAAATCATCCATTGTTAAAATTCCAATCAGTAATCGTTTTTATTTATATCTCACCGCCCTTGGGCATTTCTACTGCTTTAGCATTAATTTCTGTTGATTTTTCTTGAGACCTTAAATCTGGTTCCATTACTGGTTGTCCAAGATCCATTTGTGCAGTTTGATCTAACGGCATTCCTGTCATTGGATCAACTGGTGCATTTGGATCTGGAATAATTCCTTCTTCAATTTCTTTTTTGATAAGTTCATCTTGCTCAAGAATTTCAACATCAGTTTGGCGAAGAACCTTTCTTCTTACATAATCTTGCGAGAAATACTTTCCAACATAAGGTTCTGCAATCTGAACCATATTTAATCTTTCATTAAGTAACTCCGCATCTTTTAGTTCTGCAAAGTGATTATCATATAGGAAGTCATACTGAATATGCTCATCCATTTTATTCCAGTCTTCTGGAGTAATAATATTTTTGAGAATTAATTGAGTTCTCAGCATATCGCTAAACATATATGAGAATCTCTTTCTCAAACGAGCAACAAACTTACTAAACTTAACTTCATCTCTTAGAATTTCTGATGAACGACCAAGGTTAAATCCACCTTCTCCATCCATTCTCGATGGTGGTACATTCAATGAGCGATAAAGTTTTTTCTTGAAGTACTCAATATCAGTGATCTCCCCAAGATTTTGTCCGCCAGGAAGTGTAGAGATTTCGGTTCCTCTTCCACCTTCTCTTCTTGGAAGCCAGAAATCCTCAAGCATTGCCATAAACTTTTTATCATCACGAACTTCGCCAGTGCTTGCATCATAAACAAGTTTATTGCGATATCTCATCATAACATCTCTGAGATATTGTTCTGCTTTAACTTTGGGAAGATTGCCTACATCAATGTAGAAAATTCTTCTTTCAGGAGCACGAGAAAGACGATAGATAACGAGAGAATCCTCAATCATGCGAAGTTGATTGAGTGATTTGATTGCTTTATGAAGATATGAAAGAGTTGATCCTTTATTTCTATCTACAAGACCTGATGTGCAATAAGTGATAGAATCCTTTGTCATTCTAACACCAGAGTTTGATCCACCCAAATTTCCAGGAGCTGGAGTTCCTGTCGGGTAAGTCATTTTTGGCTCATAAATGAAATATTCTTCAATCTCTGGAAAATCATAATCCATTGGATTGTCAATATTCCTATTTGAGACTCTATATTTGTTATCTTCTTTTTTAATTGCCTGCCGAACATAACGCATTTTCATTGCGTCAATGTATCTCAGTTCTTGTATTCCTGCTTCTGGATTTTTGAGATCAACTACTTTATGATAATAAAGTCTCCCATCAATATACCAATTTCTATAAATTTCGTGAGATTTCTTATCAAAATCTAAAAGTTCTAAAATATGCTTAAATTCTTGTCTAATTTTTTTCTTAATACCATCACTTGCATTCAGATTATCCAAGTCAATCTGAACAGGACTATCATTTGTATCTGATACAATTGCTTCATTTACAATATCTTCGATGGCACTATCACATTCTGGATGAAGTGCCATTTCACGATATCTTTTAATAAGATCAAATTCTGTTCTATATACGCCTTCAATATCTACATACGAACCAAAAAAACCACTACTCAGGTAATGATCAACCCCGTCCTCCTTATTAGGGGGGACGGGGGAAACAGCACCAGGAGATAATGGTTCGTTATCATCAATCGAAAAACCAAAAAGTTTCGCCATAATTTATTTTTTTAACTTTAACGTTTAGACTATTTATTATTCTCCTAGTTCTCCTTTTTTAGCTGGAGTCCAGTATTGAACCTGGAATTCTACAGTGAATTCTTCAATTGTATCAGTGGTATCATAACTCAAATCAATTGCACTAATATTTGTGGGGAAGATGTCATGAAACTTATAAATTATTTCTTCCTTAACATTAGAATTGTTTGTGTTTAGACCTTGACCTTCTCCCGCACCTTCACCAGTAGTTCTGACGTTAGATGGAAGTCTTGTTAGTTGCTTAACATAAGCATCTACCATATAAGATTCGGGTGCAGTTGCTCCACTTGCATCACCATATTGTCCAATGAATTGCATCCAATCTTCCATAACCTTTCTGATTCTGAAAGACTCATCATTAATTACAGTGATTGTCCAGGTATCAAATGTTCTGTCACCAGCGACTTTAAAAATTCTTCCTCTAAAAGGAACATCAATCATTCCAATGTTTGATGCTGGAAGTTGTGCTGCTTTACAAAGAATAGAAAAGTCTTCACCAAGGGTTCCTCCACCGGGAATATTTGAGGGAATGCGAACCTCAAATAGATTGGGGCGGGCCCCCCCGCCAATCAGTGTGGATTTAAATTTTTGAATGGTTGATTCTGCCATTTTTAGTTCCTCGTTTTGTAGTTAAGTTAAAAATCAAACTGTTCCAACAACTTCTTCAAATGCAACACCAGTTCTAGTGGCAACAAATGTAAGGGTTACATAGTTAATGGACTTGGCAGGCTTCAGGAAGATGTCTGCTCTAAATTCATTATTATCAATAACATCTGGAGTATTATTAGAAGAATCACAAACTACCAAGAATCCATAGAGACCACGCTTTGCCTGAACATCACGGAGATATGGTTCAACAATGTTTCTAAAGTTTGCTCTCGTAATCTCATCGTTTAACTCAAATAGTTGAGCTTGAGCACTTCTTTCTAATGCCTGTTCAATTGTGAGGAATAGGCGACGAACATTGATTCTGTCAAATGCAGATGCATATCCTAGAGCGGTTTTATCTCCAAATAGGAGAATTCCAATTCCAGGTTGTGCTACAATTGCATTAATTCTTTGAGGATAAAGTTGATCCCTTTGTGCTTTATTGGGGCTATATGCAAGTCTAATGGCATTGTTCAAAATTCCTCTCTGCTGACCAGCAGGAGAGAACCAAGGATATGCCTGAATACTTGTTCTAACCATCAATCCAGCAACGTCAGGGTTGGTTGGAATGTAGCGGAACTTATTATTAAATCTGTCATATGTATATTTGTATCCAGTATCGAATACTGCATATGAAGATGATGGGAGGAATGAATAGAATTCAATAATGTTGTCAGTAATTTGATCTGGTGTCAGATACTGTCTTAATCCAGTTGAGTACTCTGGTTCTGAGACAACATCTCCTCTGTGTGGAGAAATGACTGCCATACAATCCTTTCTCTGTTCAGCAATAGAGATCAAGTGTGCTGCCTTAGCTTGCGATTCAAATTTGTTTGCTAAACCTGGACCCATAATTAAATAATCTACCGCAATTTCGTCTCTATTTGCAAAGAGATCATATGAGGTAAATAGATCACCTAAAGTTGCGGTCATCGTACCAGTTTCTCCCGGCGACAGATCTGGATCGCCGTAATCCTTACCACCGGTTAGGACATATTGGGCATTACCAATAGCACTGAACACTTTGTCCTGTGCAGGTTCGTTCCAGAGACCTTCTGCAACCGTATATGGTGAGAATGATTCGGAGAATCCTACTTGATAAACCTCCTCATTATTTTCATTATCTGAAGGATTATCTCCTGCATACAGATAATTTGAATATTGTGCAAGGTATTCCTTGTACCAAATCTTCGTACCTGGATTTACTGCAGAAACGGCATCAGTAGCTTTGGATAGATTTAGGTGTTTCTCTAGAAGATTTCCTTGGATTCCAGTAACATCTCCAGTATCATCAATTACGACTACGTGGAGAGTATCTCCTTTTCCATTTCTATCCAGAACATATCTATTCGTTACTGGTTTTGGTGCAATTGATCTCCAGTAAATATCAGCATTTACTAGATCAAGTTTTTGCTCATCATACCAATCTTTAACAAAAGAACTACCTGCAGGTAACGTATAAGTTGTAACTAAACCAGTTGCAGTTCCTACTCCAGCAGTACTATCAATAAATCTTATTGTAGTTATTCCGCCACTAGCTGATGTTGGTCTTATTGAAAATGCTCTATTCTTTGCCTTATAATCAATAGGAGTATCTACATCCGTACCAATTGCAACTCTAGAGACAATCTTTACATCAATTTCAGTATCCCTAACTCCAGTTACAATACCCTTTAGATAACCAGTGAAAGTTGTGTTTATACCATTTGATTGAGTATAAGTTACATTATTCAATGCAACCGTGACTCCCAGACCAACTCCATTATCAGATCTAGCAATCAGAGTGTTATATACGGCAGTTCCAATTCCGATGATTTGATCTGCTTTATCATCAATGATACAGACTTTGAGATTGTTTGACCAAGAACCTGGGTTCTTTGCTGAGAACATATATCCAGCAATATCATCCGCATAATTTAACTGATAATCGTCGAAGTTTTTGATTTTTAATTCGGACTCACCTACTATTGAAGCTCCGTTGGTGGTATAGATGTCACTGATAGCAAAAGTAAATCCAACTCCAATAGCGACTGCATTTCCTGTTGTTCCAACACCAACCGCAGTTGTGCCGATACCAATTACATCTCCTTCATTAAATCCATTACCACCATTTACGATAGAAACTGATACAGTAGAACCGGTTCCTGCTCCACCATCTGCAACAACGACAGTAAATATTGCTCCATATGATGCGGAGTCGCCACCATTAACTGCATAGGTTGCAATTCCACTTGTTCTAAATGTGTAAGTTCCGGGTTTTCTTAAAGTAGAAACACCAATAAACCCGGAATCTACATTCGTGTCAATAGCTTCTCCACTTCTGATTCTTCTTGCATTAGCATTTACAAGAGATTCTCCATCTGTTCTCACTACCTTCATTACTCCACCATAAGAAAGATATGATGAAGCACTCATCCAGTATTCATACTGTCCATCAAGAGACTGTGGTTTTCCGAATACGTTGAGAAGTTCTTTTTCTGTTGTGATATCTGTAGGGTCATCAACTGGACCTTGTGGGAACGGAGCTGCAATAGCACCGATGTTATCCAATACATTATCAGCTCTTCCTACTGTTAAATCAACCTCTCTGATTAATACACCAGGAGATAATTGAGGAGTCGCCATGTTTTTCTCCGTAAATCTCAGTTTAACTAAAAAATATTTATTAAAACCTCATTTTTCGCAAGGGAAACACGACGTGAATATCTACCAATCGGGATATTCTGTGTAAGAAATCGATATGGTTTTTTTCTTTGATCCCAAAACTCTTTTAATTGTACATTCTTTACACTCATAAGAAAAAGAAGAAGAAACTGGACCTCTATCTTTACGTGTCCTATAAAATCCATCTATTAAATTTTTTTCCTCTCCACAAATTCTACACTTTCTATCATTTAATAATAGATGACCAAGTTCAATTTGTTTATCTAGATCCATTACATATAATCCCACATATATGAACGATCACCATATTCATCAACAAACCAACGATCTCCATCATTATCAACAAAACTATCATCTCCCAAACCATCGGATATAAAACCAAAAGGAGACATATCTTGTTCTATTTGATTTTTTTGCTCCTCATATAATCTTTTTCTTACATCCTGGTCTGTAAGTTCTTTAAAATAATCCTGAGCAACTAACCAGGCATAAATCACAAGGCACATTGCAAGGTCATCATTACATCCTTCTTCTGCTTCAAAGGAATTGTGCTTTTGGATAAATGTTGTCAATTCGGAAATGATTTCATAGTCATTTAAAAACAATTTATTTTCTTCAATCATTGTCTTTAAATTTAAGCACCCAACTTTTTTTACAGTTTTTGACATCTTAACTCCAAGTTGAGTTTTCTTTCCAGAAAATCCCTGACCAACAATTTGACCGGCACGCCCCCTCATTGAACACATAAGAAGATTGTTGTATTCCAAATCGTACTGAAGAATGCTTGCAACTTGATCACCAACATCATTTACTTCACACAAAATGTAAGCATCATTATATGCCGTTGCTGCTTCGTGTATAATGCTTGGAAATAGCATAGGTTTGATTTCATTGTTTCTATACTTTGCAACAAGTTTATGGGGAAATTGTGTGATATCAATAATAGTAAATGCTGAGTAATCATTTCCAACCCCTCTAGCAACATCCACAGTGACCAGATAATCATGATTCTCCTCTGGATCGACATAGACATCTAATCCCGCGCTACGGGTCTTGGGGGCGTCATAGACGAGGGTTCTGAGCTTGGATGGTGCAATAAGAGTATCGACGGAACCTAAGAATTCGCATTCAAATTCTACTTTGAATTGCTGTTCTGAAGTATTTGCAATTGTTTGTTTTTTCCACTCCTCATCTCTTCCTGGAACTTCGGACCAATGAACATCAGTGAAAACATATTCATTCTTACCTTTTTCAGCATCATGCCACATTCGGTAGAAATGATTCATACCATGTGGAGTGGAAACGATTATAACTTTAGTTTGCTTACCTGAAGTAATTGTTGGATAAACAGAAGCAAAGAATGAATCTGCAATATGATTAGGAACGAACGCAAATTCGTCTAAGAACAGAATGTTGAATGACATACCTCGGACAGCAGATGCAGATGTAGATGCCGCTAGAATTTTGGATCCATTTTCCAGTTCTAAAGATCCTTTATTCCAAGATATAATTCCTTGTTGCATCCACTTTGGAAGATTTTCATAAGCAGTTTGGAGACGATCCAAAAGTTCTCTAGCTGTTGCTGCTTTGTTTGCAAGAATACCAATATTTACATTGTCATTGAATACCGCATAGTGTAAAAGAAAAGATACAACAGTTGTGGATTTGCCAGTCTGACGTGGCATCTTGCAAATGTTAAATCTATGATTATGAAAATTATTAATTAATTTTTCTTGAAAATGATATGGTTTAAATGTCTGCAGACCATGATCTAGAGTTACAATTTTTACGTAATTGTTTGCAAAATAAACCGGATCATCTTTGCACTTTACAAATTCGAGAATTTGTTCTTGTGTAAATTCAATAGGAGTATTTGCTTTTTTTAAAAGCGGATTACCAAGATAAACATCATTTGACATAATAAAACCTACTTATTAGTTACAATTCCAACGACGGAGTGCTTTGTTAATGTTGCTATCTGGATCTCTTGCGGTTTTTTCCGAAGTAAGTTTTGACTTCATGCCTTTCATACGTCTGCAAAATGATGCACGACGCTTTGCTCTTTTGCCTTTTGGATTTTTTTCAGTAACTGCAGTTTGAAGTTTTGAACCTGGATTTTCTCTACGATAAGCAGCAACGGCATCTTTACTCAATCCAGCAGTTTTGTCTTGACGATTAACTTTCTGCCAATCTTCGCTAATTTCCACTTCTTCTCCCATAGTCTTCACATAATTTTTATTTGGTCCTGGTTTTGCCCCACTGCCACCCTGAGGACCAAATGCTTGAATGATTGGTTCTCCCGAAGTAAATTCGGATACAGTATGATGAACTACTTTTGATCCCGGATAAACTTTTTGAAGTTCGTCGTTAATTTCTTGACGGGATGGAGTTTTAATTTGAGGAAAAAACATTCTTAGAGAATAATATTTTCCTCTCCAAGTTAAAGTAACTGCTACAACATTTCCAGTCTGTGCCTGAAGTCTTGTTGCTTCATCCATCTGAGACTTAAATCCTTTGATTGGTTCTGGTTTAATTAAATCAACTACTTCTGCAAAAGTATTTCCATCAGCATCTTCAATAGTTACATCTTCCGCTTTTACACAGCGATTATACTTTTTACCAAAAAGTGTCTGAGTTCCTTTCTTTTTATATCCAGGCCAGCACTTCATTTCATCCATAATTTTATCAACTAGTTTTTGTTCTTCCATTTCTCCACTATTAACATAATCTGCTGCAGTATCAATATAATCTGCTGCTTTGGTAATCTTAGATTGTACCCATGCTTCAAGATCACCTTCTCCTTTACCAACTTTTGCTTGAAGTCGTTTAACGGCACTAACAATAGTTTTTAATTCCGATCTTGCCATCGAATATTCTTCATCTTTTACCGAAACCTTATCCCAGGCTTTTTCTCCATAAGAACATTCTGATCTTGTTTCTCTTTTATCACATAAAGGACAATATCTTTGCTCTTCAACTTCTTCTGATTTAGTTCCCCAATTAGCAGCACCAACTTTACGGCATTTGACTAATGCGCCAGAAGCATATGCACTTGGCCAAACGGAATACCTTGACTTTACTTTGTGATAACAAGCATCTTTTTTTCCACTACCTTTGCCTGGTTTATCCTTTGCTTCCTGTACTTCCATTTCTTCTTTCATTTTCTTTTTAGGTGAATCTGTAGAAACATATGTTGGTTTTGCGGCTCCTGTTTTCTGTTGCTGTCCAGGATCTGCTGCTTTTTTTCTTCTTGCTGCAGAAAGTCTTTCTGCAGGTGTCATGCTTGCTCTTTTTGCCGAAGATACGCATTTTGGCGTTCCCTCTCCGGGTTTATCACTTGCACATGTTCCACCAGTAACCACATTTACCCAACCAGACTTGCCATCTTTTGATTTGGATTTACCAAACCAATCACGAAGACCTTCTTCTTTAATATCTTTAAATTTTTTATGATGCTTTTTGGCATCTGCTTCCATCTTTTTCAAACGAGTATAATAGTCTGGAATTTCGTCAAGATGTTGAAGAGCAATATCTCTGGCAAGATCATGATCTTTTGTATGTTCATGCTCAATAGGTTCTCCCATATCAAGTTGCTTTTGTATAAAAGAAACATCCATTCGATGCTTCTTTGCAATTTGTTCAACTGTTTTATGTGTCTTGATTTTGGGCATTACTCAACTGGTTTTGATTTAGTCTCTTCACCTTTTGCTCTTTTTTTTCTCCCTGCACAGTGAGCACGTTGAGAAAATCCTTTTGGATTTGAGCAATCAATACTCTTTTTATATTTATTACTCCAGTCTTCTTGAAACTGTTTAAACGTTTTCATTTTCCGTCTGTTGTTTTAGAAGTTTTGCTAGTTCCGCTGTAGATCCAACAAAAAGTGCATTATTAACAGTTGTGGGTCCTTTTTGTTTTTCTTCTTCAATGTCTTTGAGTTTCTTTTGTAAATCCATTAATTTATCAGTTGCATCAGCAACATTTTTAATCAATTGACCTGCAACTTCATAAGCACGAGGCATCTCACTTTCTTGAGCAAGTTCGAGAATTCCATTAATTGCTTCTTGACCTTTTTCTATAAGAGAATATAAATTTCCTCTAGTGTAATCATAATCTTTTTTAATATCATCAACTACTGTCGATATCTTTTCTATCTTTTCAATGACTGCTTCTGATTCGACAGGAACTATTTCCCCATCTACATTAAAGGTTTCATTGAGTTTATCAAACTTTTTTGTCATTTTCATAATTAACTAAAAGATCCATTGAATCCAAAATCATCACCTTCTTCAATAAGTGCATCATCTGCTGCAGTTATTGACTTAATAGGAGAACCTGCTAAGTGAGAAGTAATATTTGTGTTGTCTTTACCTCTCTCAACTGTGAGAGTATTTCCCAATTTAGAAGTTACATAAATTTCTTCACCTTCTAAATCAAAATAAGTATTAACTGAGATTACACTTGCATCATTTACCACAATTGTAGTATCTGTTGTAGTTATATCATTAGTCAAATTAGTAACGATAGTTCCTGTATAATTTTGAATTGCTCTTGGTTCGACTGAATATACAATTTCTCTTGTTGGTGAAGAAGTAAGATCTCCTGCAACATATCCAACAGTTGCTTTTTTGATAATATCTCTTGTTGCAGAGGAAACTGGACCAAATAGGTAGGTTTTTGCTGTAAATCTTAATGTATAAATTAAAACTCTTCTAGTAGTAAAATCTCCCTCATAATCATCCTGCATCGTAATATTTTCAAGAATTACAGGAATATCTCTCTTTTCATTAATTGTATCAACTAAATCAACTGTCATAGTATATGCAGGTTGAAAATAAGGTATAATTTGTTCTACAATCTGAAGAGCATCATCATTTAACTTGCACATGATGCTTAATTCAAATTGCATATTATATGGAACGGGAAGATATGCCTTTTTAGTTTCTGTTCCATCAGTTACAGACTTTGCAGTGAAATATTGTGTTGTCGTTGATTTTCTTGATGAATCGTAGGTTAAACCTGTAAATTCAAATGACATTCTTGGTAATGTAATTTGAACTGGTTTATTTAAATTTGGCGATTGATTCAGTCTTGCAAGAAATTTTTGCGTAGGTCCATATGCAAGAGGAACTTTAATGACGCTAACAACATCATTTGAATTATTTTTATGCTTAATACTTATTTCATTAAACAAAGAACCAAAAGCAATTACAGTTCTTCTTAAAATTTCGTGATAAAAATACTCAAACATACTGCTAACTTATGGTACTACTATTTAATCAAACTAATAACTAATATTTATATAATCTAAGGCATTCCAAATGGATTTGTTTCATCAAAATCAATGATATCGTTTGCCTCTTCCTCGATTTCATCATTTGCAGAATAACCATCGTCAGATTTTGCTACTAATATATTGACTGAACGGAGATAATGTGATGCACTTGAGGCGGATCCTACAATATTTTCTCCAAGTTTAAAATCTCCAGTTAAGTTTGAAACTTGAAGAACTTGAGTAGTAGAATTCCAAGATTTAACTCTTGCAGTAACTCCACTTTGAGATCCTGTTACTAGTTCATTGAATACAAAGTTTCCAGTTGAATTGAGTGCTGGATTTCCAATCGTAATTGTAGGAGCGACAGTATATCCAAGTCCGGCATTTGTAATGTAGATTGAAGTAATTGATCCAGCGGCAGAAACGACAGCCGTTGCTGCAGCAGACACCGTAGAAATTCCACTAAAGGTTATTGTTGGTGGATTTACGTATCCAGAACCTGCATTTGTAACTGTAATTATACCAACAACACCGTTACCTATTGAGGCAATTCCCGTTGCTCCTTTTCCTCCTCCACCAATAAATCTTACCTGAGGTGCAACTGTGTATCCATATCCAGCATTTGTAATTAATACTTCTTGGACAGACTTTGCTTGTGGATTTATGTTGTTGTTGCAAACAACAATACCACCAATCATCTTAGCAATTGCAGATGCTGTTCCCCCGCCATCTGGAGCAGATGAAATGCCGACAGTTGGTGTGCTTGTATATCCACCTCCACGATTTGTAACTGTGATGTGCGTCACTCCACCATTTACTATAGATGCCGTTGCCGTTGCAGTGACTCCAACACCAACCATAGTAAGATTTACAATGTTACCGACCGGAACTTTATCAGAATCAGTAGAATCATTTCCATCAATAAGTTTATCAATTTCATCGATACTTGTATCTATGAGCTCATCCTCATATCTGAAGAGTTCGCATCTCAGTTGATAAGTGTATAATCCTTGGAGTTGATAAAATGGTTTTTCATGCTCTACATACTTGACTTCAAATAATCTTTTTCCCAAAGGAAAATAAATCAAATCACCTTCTTTTGGTCTTGATGATACTTTTATATTTGGTTGGTTTTGAACCAAAGGTGAAATATAATTTTTAAATCTTTCTCTTGAAATTGTCAGTGTTATTTCATTAAGTGCTTGAATTCCAAACTTTGACAATATGGTAGGATTATCGCTATATCCATCATAAGTATCTACGTATGCCTCAATCGGATATGCATTATTAAATTCAGACTCAATAACTTCCCTTATAACCGTTTTTTCTGTAATAAATTGTCTTGGTAGATAATGAACTTCAACACCATACATTCTCAATTGTTCATTAATCAGGTCCTGAATTAGTCCCTGTTCTGTCTTAGAACCCTGAAGAAAGAATGGATTAAGCATGTTATTAACCTATCATGTCCAGAGGTGGAAGCTCATAAGTACTGGACATTTTTTCCATCAGAATATCAAGTTCTCGTTGAGCATCATCATACATTTGTCTTCCATTTAATTCGACACCACCTGGAAGTTTAACTCCAGTAAATTTCATCATATTTTGTCCCCATTGACGTTTAATCAGTGCAGTTAGATATGGTTTTAAGAAAGAATCATTCCAAACTCGTGAATAATCATTTGGATCAAGAGTTGAATAGCAATCAATGATAAAGAATTGATCTGCTCTTACTGAACTCCAATCAATGTCTAAGTATAATCTATCTTGTCTTTTATTAAATCTTATTTGCTTTTGTGTGTTTAAGAGAAAATCGAGATCTTCTAAGTATGTTTTAACCATTGCATAACTTAGAAGTTCAGTTGTACCCCAGTAGTAAATATCATTTAAGAATAATTGATACTTTACACTGAACATATTATGTGTAATAGTATTTGCACCATCAAAAATAAAAATTTTATTCACTCCAATAATACTTGGAGGCATTTGTAAGTAATTACTATTTTCGTAGAAATTAAAAGTAGTTGGGGTTCCTACTATATTTGCAGTCGCTGATGTGCTTGCAATACCGACTGAACTTGCCGCATTACTTGCAGTTCCTGCTCTTCCTCTATCAATATCTGCTTGAGTTACTTTATATTTAAAGAAGGTTGGATAAACACCATCAAAATGCCTCTCTTGGAAAAACTGAACAGCATCATCTACCAGATCTTCAATTTGTTCATCTGCAACGTTAATTTCCAAAACTGGAGCACCCAGTTTTCTCTTGCAGTAATCAATAAGTTCTTGTCGAGTAGATGGTTGTGCCATTAGATTTTAAATTCCGCAACTACTTCTTGTTGTTTAAAATATAATTTAATATAAGATTTTGCAAGATTTCTCAAAGTTTCGAGATCATCTATACTATCTATATCTCTAGAAAGTTTTTCATATTCAAATAATTTACTCATATTGTCTAAGGATATTTTATCAGGATCCATTTGCCAAATTCCTCAATAAATTTTTAATTTCGTTTAAATCACTTTTCATTTCGCTTACGTCATTTTCAAGACTCTTGATTCTCTTGGATTCATTATAAACTCTTGTATAATTTTCAACGTATTGATTGTAACCATCCATGTCAAAATTTACAATTCCATTTGAATTTAATTCTCTTGCAAGATGATTCTTATCTTTAACTCTTATATAATCCATGATTTATTATGTTGGAATTCTAGGTCTAGTGGTGGCAATTGCCCTCAATTGACGAATCAATGGAGGTGTTGCCTGATTAGTACCTGCCATTACAATTTTAATTGCAAAAGCATTGAAAGATGGCAGGTCATCCACAGAATACTCATAATCACGGAAACTGGAATCTGAAGTCTGTCTCACATATGCATCAGCAGATCCATCATTTAAAGATGGGTCAATAACCCTCTTAATATCTTGTCCATCTACTTGATAATTGGAAGATCCTGGGAATAATTCATAATTTTGTTGTGCTTTTGGTGCATCATCTCTGAAAATTTGATATAGAACACGAACGTCATTGGTATCATTACGACTTGCTGAAAGAAGAACTTTAATAGAGTTTGCTGGAATTTTAAGTCTTATTGGTTTTGAAACATAGATGACTGAATGCTTATCATCATACAAACTTCTAACAGTGTCGTCATTTGCATAGTTTGAATCATCATTTACTCCATATGGACTATTGATCAGATTGGATGTCAAAATTGCATTGACTTTAATAGTATCAATTACTGGTGAAACTCTAGAATCAGATGTTCTCATTAAGAATTCCATAGTAAATGATCTACTTCCAGGAGACTCTGTAATAAATTTGCTTTCATTGATGTCCGAACAAATCAATTTTGGATTTTCAAAATAAGTAGTTTCTTGTAAGGGAATAGATCTAAATCCATCATCGATGAAAGATTTTTCATTTCCACTTACGCTAGTTCCTGTAAATGTTCTAATTCTGCAAGACATGTTTGTTTTTCCAGGAATAATATACGAAACATTGGGAGTAATAGATTCAAATTGAATATTGTTTGTTAGAACTGTTCCTGTCGATCCAGATTGTTTAGTTTCCTTGAAATAAAGATCAGGTCTATCAGACCCAATTCCAACACCATCAAAGTCGGTGTCAGAAGTGTCGATTTTAATGAAATATGAATTTAGATTGATTGGATGAGTTGTATTATCAACTTCAGTAAAATTATGAACTTTATTAATTCTTCTTAATGAAATTCCATTAAATTCATACTTATAAACTGGAACTCCTGATTCATAAGAAATTGCCTGAGAACCATCTATTCCTCTTGTTACTGAACCTAAAGATGTTGAAGTATATGATGTGTATCTAATTACTTCGTTACCTATAATTGCATATCCGGGATTAAAAGCATCTACCGCATTACCTTCAAAAGTTTCAAATCCACTCGATGATACAATCGGTATAGTAGTTGCACCATCAGTGATAGTGCTCGTTGTTTTAGAGTTTGTTTCTGTCTGCAGTGGTCTGAAAGAACTAACTCTTAAATAATTTTCGGTAGAGTGCATTCCATGATTCATATGTAAAATTTTCATATGACGACCATCATAATAAGAATCGGGTAAAACTGAGGTAATTGTAACTCCCGCTCCTACTATCGTGGTAGTTCCAGTTCCTGCAATATAACTAACTGTAGTAATTCCCGGTGAGAATGTACCTTGAACATTATCAAGAATAAAAGCATTACTAGAAGCAATACTAACTACAGTCAATCTTCCACCAAATCCAACGTTTTGACCCATTCCAGTTTCCGGAATAAGTAATGAATCTCCAACTTTGTATCCAAATCCACCATCTGTAATAGTAACGGTTGCAATTCCAACAGTAGTAACTCCTATAGTTGCCTTTGCATTCTTTCCACTTCCAGTTTCGGTTTCTAATGAAATATTTGTAAAAGTTCCTGCTGTGTATCCAAATCCTGTATTAGAAATAGTAACACCCAATCCAACACCAGTTCTAATAGATCCTGCAATTCCTATTAACTTTCCAGTTGCAAATCCTTGAACTATTGTTACTCCAGAAACAACATTTGTTGAATCATATCCAGTAGATCCAAGACCAACAATAACACGTTTAGAAAGGGGAAGGACTTGATTAGAACCAGTTACAGTTAATTTTTTGTTACCGAGAGACAACTTGGGGTTAAAGAAGCGTACAAGACCCTCATTGACAAAATCAGCTCTATGAAGTCTGTATTTAAGATCTTCCTGTTGTGTTGGTGTCCAAGTTGAACCATTTTGTGATTTAAAAAGACTTCCTAACGTTGGTTGTTCTGACAACATTATACCTTTCCCTTGCCCAGAAGTATCTCCGGGAAGCATTACTTTTTTGCCTTGTTCTGCAATAAACGCTCTATATTGAGCACTACCGGAAAGAAGAACTACAGCAAACTGTGAAGTTTGTTGGCTTCCTATTGGTGCTTGACGAACTTCCAACTGTTGTGGTCCTGGTAAATAAACGGGAGATGGGAATCTAAATTTAGTTGGAACTGTCGCATCAGTTGATAAATTAATCTCATCAGGAGTCAGTGTTACTTCGGAGAAAGGAACTACAACATTACTTGGAACGCCAGCAATCATTGGTCTAATTTGAAGAGTCACCGGAATGTTACTATCATCCTTTGTTTCGAAGAATACATCAACTGAAGTTAAAAATACTCCAGTATTGTCACGAACATAGAAAGACTGTGCTAAAGGATCATGAGTTTCCCATACCCTAACTTGATTATTTCCACCTCCAGTTTGAGTTTGTGTGTTAGTTGTTGTGTTAGTTGTTGTATTAGTTATTGTAGTTGTATTAATATTGTAACTACTTAAAATCTTAATGTTTCTAGTAGTCAAAATATTAGTTTCCGTTACATTTCTAATAGCAGAAGATGCAAACTCTGCTTCACCGGAACTTTCGTTGATTCTAGAATCTCCTACATTTGTTGGAGTTTGAATAGTCTCCGTATCAATTAAGGTAAAGGTATTCTCACCATTAATCCATTTTGGATTGCCAGATGTACTTGGATCTGGAACATAAAGGGATCCAATCAATCTTCCTGAATTGTCAGAGACTAAACGAATGTTTGAAATTCTAGCTTTTGCACCTGAAGTTTTTCCAACCAAAATCATGTTGGGAGATATCATTCCATAAAAATCTTCACTACGAAGTTCAAGTGACCTAGTATCAATATTTAAGAACGTGGAAGACGAACTATAGTTCGTCGGCATTGGTTGTTGAGTATATGGGTTTAGAGTATATTGAGAAAATTCTGCTCCTACTACCGGACTTCCATCAAAAGGTCCTCTTTTGTGATTAGGTTTGCAAAGTCTAAATCTTATGTATTGGGAAGTGAAATGTGGATCCGTTTCAACAATTTCTCCAATCTGGAATGTTCCAGAGCCAGAGATCATTTCAATTTCAAGTAATTTAGGAATAATATAATTTTTGACATCAATTCCCTCAAAGAAACTATAAAATCTTGTAACTGGTCTTAATCCTTTTGCATCAAATTCAATATTTCTACTTCTAAGATATTGAACAACTTCTGTATAATTTGAAATAGATTCAGATGTTGTATCGGAAGTTATAATTTCGGGAGGAATGACTACTGTTGTGGTATTTGATGTTGATGTAGTGCTTGTTGTAGTTGATGAAGTTGTTATAATATTTGGTGCCTGTCCTGGTGTGAAATCTAGTAATACTCTTCTATTATTATTTTGAGTTTGTATCTGCGTAATAAACTGATTAGCTACGTCTGCAGGTAAAAGTTGTCTAATTAGATCAAGATCTGATTGATCTATCATATTTTTTAAAACTTCAAGGTGAAGGGTATTGCCGCCATTTATAATAGCATCGCTGAGTCCTATGGACACTCCACCAAGTCTTCTAACTCCAGATAAAATATTTCTAGCATTATTAATCCAATCAGTTCCATTAATACCAGTTTGAGAATTTGGTGAGGGAGTATTAACTACCTGATTGACTGTAACATTATTGGTATTGGTAAAATTCTGATCTTCTCTATCAATATTAGTAGTGACTTGATTAAAACTTGTTGTTGTAAATGCTCTTTCTTCAACCCAACTATCAATTGGTGGGTTGAGAACAATAGCACCTTGCCAATATCTTACCAAAAATGGAGTTACACTTTCACTCTTAGTAGCGTAAGGTTGCTCAAAGTATTGAACTTCTTGGTAATTGAGAGTAATTAAATCTCCGGTTTTTTTGACACCCGGAGATCCTAGATCTGTTACGTAGCTTTGATCGGCATTTGGATTAAATGTTTGCCCAACACCACTAATTACTTCAGAACCCAATTGCAAATCGATTGAAGTTGTATAGTGAGTAGGTCTTAATGTATTGGTGCTTGTGTCAATACATGATCTAAATATTGGATTTGCTAAGTCGTGGTATTCATGAGAACTAAAGTTATCTACAAAAAATCCACACTTAAATCTATCTAATCCAGTCTCTGCATCCTTAATGTTGAAGTTTTCAGTCTTACTCTCAAGCATTGAAAGTGTTGTGAATTTTTCAACCCTTTGAATTCTATCTTCAAGTAAAGAGATATCTGACATTCGATATCTCTTGTGCTTGGACATATCCACATTGACGTTCTTTACGTTATAAACGTAAGGAGGAATGAATATAGTCGCAATGTCTAAAGAATTTGATTTAAGTGCAGGTGGAACTGGATTTGAAGATGGTTCTCCTTCATCTATATCAAAAGTTCCATCACTATTCAAATAAACTCTATCAATTCTCCCAACATAATAAGAGTATGATAAAATTAAATTCTCACCTGGGCACAATGTATATTCTGAATATTGTCCATCAGATGCAAAATTTCTTGCAGAAAATTCAAATGGAGAATACGATGATGGAGTATATGTAGCAACTCTGGGTCTTATGTCAATATAATCAGTTAGTCTTGAGTTATAGAATAATGGCACATCGTGCTTAAAGTTAGATTCTGAATAACTATTAACTGTAATAAATTCTCCAGTATCGGATGAATCGATAGTATAATTTTGGAAAATAATTTTAATTTTTCTTTTTGGACTTTCAACATCACTCTTTCTTATTATTCTTGAATAATCATAAAAAGTATCTCTTTGTCCATCATCAAAAATAAAGTTCTGAGTAATATTTACATCACCTAAAGTTTTATCTGCAACGATTGCTTCTTCTTTGGAATCAATACCAACTATTACTTCATTAATTGAAAACTGAATAGTGTTCAAATATACGTAGTCTAATTTATCTACTCCCGTTTTGCTGACAATAATAGCAGTTGCCCCAGAGTCCTTTCCTTCAATATATTCTCCTATTACAAAATTTTTATTGCCATTTGAATTTCCTGAAATTTGTAAAGAAGGCAGATCTGGATCAGAAATTCCATCTGATTCGTAAATTGCAAGAACTCTAACCGCATCGGGTACATTTAAACTGATTTGCTTATCTTGTACTCTTGTTCCGTAAATAGCACTATAAGTTAAACCGTCATTTAAAGTTGTAGTACCAATTCCAGAATTTGTTAAATTTGAATTTGAGACGACTAGTGATGAAACTTTGTTGAACTTTTTAACTTTTGAACTAGGTTTAATATTTCTAACAGTTGCGATTACAATTGCATTAGTCCCACTTTCCTTACTGAGACCATAAAATGTTAAAGTTTTTCCATCAAGACTGATATTAAACTTATCAGATCTCATAGGTTCAATAGAACCATCAGAATATGTTATTACAAACCTATCTTCATCGAAAGTATCGAAGTAAATATCAACATCATTGGCATCAATAGATACTGAGATAGTTGAACCAGAAAAATTTGCGACGTTAAAAGAACGTCTCTGAATTACTTCATTATCTTCAAAATTTATAGATTCTACATTATCTACACCCAATCTTGTCAAAAGAGATGAATTAGCTGAATCTACTGTTGGTACAATTTTAATAATATTGGTGACATTAAAAGAACCAGAAGGCAATACTCCATTACAAACACCAGTAACTGTAGTGACACCAGTTATTGTAAATGATGTGCCGCCAGATCCAATAGAAGTTACTTTATTATAAATTGGATCACCTGAAAATGTTGTGCTAGAATATGATACAATATCTCCGACTTTCACGATATTTGTAAAAACACTTCCCAATCCAGAAGATACAACTCCGTTATTAATTTGGAATGTTGTTCCTGGTTTTGCTATGTATGAACCACGAGAGAGAACTAAATCTGCGGTGAAAGTATTAATACCGACATTATAATAAATTGATTTAACATCAGAAATATCATAATCAGTAACAGAATTAATTAATCTACCATCATCAATTCCATTAATAATTATTTGTTCGTTTTCTAAGAAGTTGCCAGTGGTTTCATATAACGTAAGTATATTTGACCCTGAAGAAACCGATTCTTTTAAATATCCAGTGGCTCTACTTTTCTTACCTTCAATAAAACATGGAGTAGAAAGTCCAGAACCACCAAAAGAGGTTGTAAGTCCAATTTTTGTATATGTTTGAACATCAAATAGTCTTAAATTTAATCTACTTGTATCATCTACATAATCGCTTTCTGGAATAAAATCATAAACTCTCGCAAGACCAATTGTTGCTCCAGTTGCAACATTTGGAACTTGTCCTACACGAGAATCCATCAAACTTATTGTAGTATTCGTGCCGATTCCGAGAGCAGGTGCTCCATAACCATTGTTTAAAACAAATAAAGTTCCTGCATTATAAGGAATGACTTGATTTGCCGTTGTTTCTGTTGTTCTTGTCTTTGGTGATTCTAATAGCTTTGGAGCGATGGTTTCCACATCATACCCATTTACATATGCCTTACCCGGTCCAATTTGATAAATCATCAAATCTTCTGCAGGATTTTGACCTTGAATAGTTTTTTGATTTTTGAAATAAATACCGTCGTTTAATACTCTATCATTTAAACTGTCTCTAACAAAAAGAGTAAATGGCTTGACAAAATAATTTCCAGATTCGTCAAAAGTTCTTCTTGCTAATTCATCTCTTATTAAATTATATTGAGGATTCTTATTAAAGAACTGAGGTACTCCGTTTTCAACTCTTAAAATTTCTACAAAATTATTAGTTTCTAAATCATCAATAGATTTTTTTGCTAACTCTAAAGTAATTTTAAATCTGTCTGCTCCAGGTGCCGCATAATTGGAAAATCCTTGAGCATTATCAAATAAACTGTCATCTTCGTCGGAAGTTACAACTTCTTCGATAACATTGAATCCAACTTTGTAAGAAGGTGAAGTTGAATATTGATCTAAAATAATCGTTTGTGCAAATACTCTAGCAAATACACCTCTAACAAAATAAACACCTTCAGCAATAGATACTGCAGATCCTTCTGAAGTTGCGTTAGTTGCAATGGTGTTACAAACTCCTTGTCCAACTTGGATTGTAAAGTTTCCATATGTAAGAGGAGTTTCTAGAGTTAAAGTTTCTCCACTTTGAAAAACTCTATTATCAAAATTTTCTCCTCCACTTCCAAGATACTTTACATATAAAGTATAATTTCCTCTTTCCGACTCTGTGTTTTTGAGTAGATAAACAACTTGTGCTGTTACACCGCTTGTTGATCCTTTTAACTTTTTATTTAAAATTTGATCAAAATATAATGAAACTGGAGCACCATTAAATAAGTCTTCAATTTCTACTGCATACAGTGGAGTTTCGTACTTTAACTGTCCAGGTATTACAACCGAACCTTCTTTAAAAACGTGCTTTCCGTACTGCTCAACTTGATTTTGAAGAATAGACTGTAAAGTTGTTAGTTCCCTTGCCTGGATAGGATATCCAGGCTTAAACAATACTTTATAATAATCTTTATCTACATCAAAGTCGTCGAAGTAGGGGGATACATTTAAATTAGTTTCCTGTGGCATAATTCTTTAAAATTGCAAAACGACTTTGATATCTTCTTTTTGGTTTGGTGATCTTGTAATAGATGGTCTGTTGTCAATGTATATTATATTTCCAGAGTATTTTTTGACTTCTGGATTCGCAATTCCATTAATAAAAGATTGACCCAAATTATATTTTCTATTATTTATTACTGTACTTATACCGGGATTATTTGTTGATCCAAAACTAGTATCAATTCCTAGAGTAACGCTTCCTCCAACAATGTCTAAAGACCCTCCGGACCCTGGAGAAGATGTAAATCTATTCAAATTAATACCATATTGTGTGGATGGATTTTGAGATCCATCAGTATTAAATCCGGCAAAACTTTTATCTTGCCAATATTTCAGAACTCCTGTCTTTTTTTCATAAGAAATAACTCTACCAACAGCTGTGGTTCCCAAACTTACTGTTTGTGTGATTTGTGAATTTGGAATAAATGTAGCGTCACTATATCCAACCCCTGTTAGTTTTAGTGCATACACTGCACTTACTTTATCCAAATCCAAAACAGATGTTGAATTATAAGCTTGTGGATTTTCAACTATTCCAATTCTTGCAACTTTATTCTCAGTTATAAAGTCTGGATTTTCGGTATCATTTTCTATTCTTGAGAATAAAAGTACATTGTAAGCACCAAGTTCTCTGTAAATATCTGCTCCATGTCCACCTTTTGGGGGAATAATTACATCAAATGTTGGTGTTACAGTTCCAGTAGGAACATTTCCTGCTTCTAAATCTACAGTTCCAAAAGTATATCCACTTCCTCCACTTGAAACTACAATACTTTCTACTTTAGAATCATTATCAATTGAAATAGATGCCGTAGCACCTGTACCATCTCCTTTAATAGGAACATTAGTATATACTCTATTTGCTGGACCTAAATCCGATCCTCTGTTAGTTATAGTTATAATTTTGAGTTGAGAAGATGGTGCATTATCTCTAATTGATTTGAATTCAGTTGAGGTATCCCAATTTTTGGGAACTGGCATGAAATTTACAGTATCAAACTTTATAAAATCAGTTGGCTTTATAGAATATAAGTATTTCCATATATACCCATCACCACTATCACCAGCAGCTCTAGGTTCTAAATCAACAAAAGTTGGTTCATCTAAAGAAGGTCTTCCACTAGGATTTTCTGGATCTGTTCCGTTTTGGAGGCAAATATAAACTCTAAGATCGCTATTAACAACATAATAATTTGATCTATATAAGCTGGTTGCTCCAGAAGATTTTGCTGTATTAGTTCTGCTTATATCATGGCGATACATGTCATAAGTTATTCCGGAGGACCAAGTTATTTTTGTAATAACTTGATTTATGTCATTTTCCTTAATTTTTTTCAATGCAATCATAGTATCCCAATAATAGTTTTCTTGCTCAAAACTATCTTTTGGGGATGGTGGTAATTGCTCCCAATTAGAGGAATAATCGGTTGCATTTGATAAACCGATAAAAGAATAATACGAATTTTCTGAAGAAGAAGCTACTGAAACAAAATTTTTCGCATTCAAGATTCGTAATTGATCGGTTATAATTGCTGCCATTTTACAAGACGTTTATTACTTATTTATAGGTACAGTTAATAGTTATCAAACGGAAACGGTGCTTAAATTTCCTGAATCATTAACAATAAGACGATATTGAGTTCCATTAGGTGATGTAAGGATAACTCCATGTGCAGTACTAACACCAACAGAAATATCACCACCACGAACTGTTAATTTATTTGTTGGATTTGTGGTTCCAATGCCAACATTAGAGAGTGTGTGAATACCTGCTGATGTTGATACCCAATAAGAAGGTTGGATCGCATTATTTACATATCCTTCAGTTGCATAACCAACTAAGTTTCCAGATGTTAGAATTCCACTTAAATTTTCTCCAGACCCAAAAAAATAAGCAGCAGTGACATCACTAACAGCAGTGACATCACTAACTAATATACTTGCAGGAAGTCTTGAGTTATCTAAAGTTCCTAAAGTTATATTTGTTGCATTGATATCTGTTAAACCAGATCCAATCCCAACAAATTTGGAAGAAGTTGTTACACCTGAAACCAATACATTGCCACTTACAGTCAATTTAGAAGTTGGATTTGTAGTTCCTATGCCAACAAATTCATCTTTTGCAAAAATAATACTTCCAGCAATACCAACAGAAAGAGAAGATGCAGTTACTATACCAACCACTATATTTGGAGTTCCAGACAAACCCTGAGATATAGTGGATATTCCCGATGTTGAAGCGTATCCAATACTATTTGTTATAGTGGTGCCATTTCCTATAGCATTATAAATTTCATTAAAATTACTATTGATTTTTATGGCACCAACCAGTAAGGAGTCTCCATCTCCTGCATCTGGTGCTGATCCGGTGTATATTCCTAACTTTGCCATGAGTATTGATCTTTATTAGTATTTATTGTTTAGTTATAATTTTTGTACTTCAATCTATTAAATCTAGAAACGCTAGCAGATGATGTAATTCCACTAAATCCATTTGAATCAAAAATTTGTGGATTTGTTCTCTTAAGATTTGTTATTTTACCCCAACTAAATTCACCATGATAATTAGAAGTACTAATAAATCCACCCACAAAAGTAGTAATTCCAATATAATCAAAAGTATAAAGTGTGGAATCGAAGAAAATTGAGGTAGTTCCAAATCCAACAGTGCTTAGTCCTGAAGTAGATTCAACTATAGAAGTTACTCTCACTACATGAGTATTTCCAACGCCAGGAACATTTTTATACACAGTTTCGATTGAATTTACTTGATAAATTCCATCTGCGTTTTGTGTGGATAATCCAATTATAGTACCATCATTTCTCCAAGTATAGAATCCAGTGCTAGCAAATCCAACATTAGAATTTTTTACAACGAAGAAGTCATTGACTTGAATCTGACTTAATGTTACTGCTGTTCCAACAATTTCAGAATTTCTTAAATAAGAATCTGTTGGTATATGAAGATCAAAAATATTATAATCTAAAGTTGGCATTCCAGATTTTGTCATCGTGGAAATTCCATATCCAACGATTATTCCAAAATCTCCACTGTAAGTAACATTGTCTATAATTTCATATTCTAAAGCAGGTGGTTCTATTAAAACTATTGGTGGGTTTTGAGGGTCAAAACCATATCCACCATTTTCTACAGTTATCTCAGTAACAGATCCATTTTTACTAATAGTTGGATTAATTGTAGAATATCCAAATCTTCCAATTGTCTTTAACTGAGATTCTGTTATATTCGCTTCAAAATCAACAACACAATTAAATTTAGGAGAAACTAATTTTGGATCATCAATCGTCAGTATAGGCGAATTTAGATAATTAGAACCTGGATTTGTTATTGTAATGGATGTTATAGTTCCTCCAACTCCAATGCTAGCAATTCCTACAGCAGAGGAACCAATAGAGGGAGATGATAACGTTATTGAAGGTTCTTGTTGATAACCATATCCGCGATTAGTAATAATAACATCATCAATTTCTCCATTACCATTAATAATGGCGATTGCTGTTGCTGTGGCATCTCCAGGTAAAGAACTCAAGTTATAAATTCCAAATTCATCAATTGGAGAAGAAATCGTTACTGTAGGAGCGACTGTATAACCATATCCAATATTTGTTACACTAATGGATTCAATTGTTCCATTAAGTCCAACTGGAGAAATTGTTACTATAGGAGCAGATGTGTAACCATATCCATTATTTGTGATAGTTACATTGGAAATTTGTCCGTTTTCATCTATGGTAGCAACTGCAGTCGCTGTGGCGTCTCCCGGCAATGTGCCTAAATCATAAATTCCAAATTCATCAACAGGAGAAGAAATTGCTATTGTGGGGGCAGATGTGTAACCATATCCAGTGTTTCTAATAATGAGATTATTTACTATTCCAATAGAAATATCGGGATCAGAAAAAGTTACATCGGGAGTATCAATATACCCAGATCCTTCATATGTTATAGTTATAGTAGAAATTTGACCATTTTCATCTATATTAGCAACTGCTGTTGCAGTGTCTCCAGTTTCTGATGAAGAAATTGTTATAGTGGGGGCATTTGTATATCCATTACCATATTCTACTATTTGTATATTATTTATTGTTCCCTCATCGGAAACAGATGCAATTGCTTCAGCACGTATAGCTATATTTACAGTAGATATTGCCTCGGCATCAGAGTAATTGGCAAGAGTAACACTTGCAGTTGCAGTTGCACCTAAAGGAACTTCTGGTGTGGAGAAAGATACATTAGGTGCTACCGTATAACCATACCCAGGATTAGTAATTACAATATTATCAACTCCTAGAGATTCACTTAAAACAGCATAAGCTTCCGCCTTTATTAATTTGGGATTAGATACAGAAATACTAGGAATAGATGTGTATCCAGATCCACCATCTAAAAGATTTATGGAAGTTATTATTCCATCAGATGAAACTGTAGATGTCGCAGACGCAGAAACTAAAGATTTTTGTGTCACTAAAATTATTTTGTTTTGTGGTTTTTCACTTCCATCAAAAACATACTCCTCTCTACTATCGAAGAAAGTTTTTACGCTTTCAACATAAATCGTTGATGTTTCAATTCCTACGGTTTCTATTATGTTTGTAGATGGTTGAACATAAGGTTCGTAAATTACTCTATCCTTTCCAATTGGTTTATCATTTATAAAGAGATCGTCAGTTTGACGGCACCATTTCAGTGGTCTCAGCAGACTTATGTTCTCAGATACTCCTGGACCAGGATATAAGTTTGTTTGTAGGGAATCTGAAGAAATAATATCAATAACGAATCTTTCATCCTGAATAAGATTTTCATTTTCACTTGATAGTTTTACATCGTCTCCTACTTTAATTGTTTCTAGTATATCAGCATCCTTAGTATCTACATTAATTGTTCCGGAGTAGAATAGTATTTTTGATTTATCGCCTGGTTTTGGTGCTTCAGAGAAAGTTATTCTACTTCCTCTCTTAAATGTGTATCCTTTACCTGGAACCTGGAGAACATCATTGATGAAAACTAATAAAGTTGCCTGAAGATCTAGATTCGATCCTTTTTTGGCTTCTAAAGAAACTCTATTTCCATCAATAGAAAATGGAAATATTCTTCTTTTTCCATCAAATAAATTATCCAAATGATCTATTACTATTAATCTCCCAATAGTCCAACAACTAATCTTATCATTAAATACCTCATCAACTATAATTTGGAACTCTGAGAAACTAGATGAACCTGTAGTGTTAATACCCAATGTTCCGCCAGTAGAAATAGTCAAGATATCTCCACGCTTGTACCCATATCCAAGATTTTTCATTTCAAAAGATATTACACTTGAACCTTGTCCAACTACAATATCTACTTTTGCTCCAGTTCCAACCCCAGCTTGTGATTGAGAACTATAAACTAATGGAAGATTTGCATACGACAATGGGGAGTCAAAAATAACTGTCGGAGGATTTGTATTTGTGTATCCTATTCCTGGATTTGTAATAGCAACACTAACTACATTTCCACCAATCACAGAAGCTATGCCAACATAGTGGATGCTTGAATTCTCTGTTTTAACTCCTACATTAATAGATGTTTGAATTCCGCTTCGATAACCAGAACCACTATTTCCAATACTAATAGATTGAATTGTACCTGCAGCGGATACCACTGCAGTTCCTCCAGCAGATACCAAAGGCTGATAACCAAAACCAGTTGAAGATCCTGTAGATAATATAATTCCTCCTCTAGGAATACTCGCAGTATTTACATCAGAATCTTCTGATACAGTATTTCCCACAAAAGTAATAGAAGTAATTCCACTATTTTCGGAAAAATTATATGAACCAACAAAACTAACGGAATTTGGTTCTTGAAGAATACTGTTTATTAGTAAAATACCATTGTCCGTTGATATTCCAGTAATATTTGATTGATTTGATTTTAATGTAAAGATCGTTCCTATTCCGTTAAATTGCTCAGAAATATCATCAACAATGTAATTTGTACTATATGGTTCATTGGTAGTATCTTTTACTCCCGATCTCAAAAATACTCTACCTGAGAAAGAAGAACTTGTTGTTATTCCAACCCAATCAGTTTCATATGGATATCTATCATCAGATAAAGGAATTTTTCCATAAGGAGCAGATTCAAAATAAATTCTATTATCTACAATATTATAATCTGCATCAATTTTTCTAACCAATGTTGAGGATGAGTGTGTAGATATTCCTGTTCCCAACCAAGGTCTAATAACAGATAATTTATTTGTACTTCCAATACCAACGGAAGCAATCTTCATAATTTCATCATCAATCTTGACTAAATCTCCAGTTAAGAAATTTTTGGGGTTATTGACATATATTTCATATGCAAAGAAGCTAATATTTTGAGAAAGTAAAGACGTTGTTGATGTTGATACTATTGGTTGCTGTATTACATTATCAATGCTTATTAAGCACTTATTAATTTCATTTTGTGATTCAAATTTATTACTTCCAGTTCCAACAGATGTTAAAGTTAAAACCTCTGGTACTGTCTTAAGTGCATTTTCTGACGAAGATGCAAATCGTATGTCTTGATCATTTAATTTTACAACATATAGAGTTGGTGGTAATTTATCTGTATTACCTATTCCAGAAATATAAGTTGTAGCTATTCCTATTGGTCCTTCAAAACTAACATAAGAAATTTTTTCTCCTGTTACATAGAAATGATCTTTTAATCTTACTTTGTTTTCATCAATTTTAACTATACTTGTATCACCACCATCAAAATACTTATGGAAAATTGGAGTGTTGTTGTGTGTTAGATAAAAATCTTTTTTAATATCATTGTGTGTTCCTTTGTATATTCCATAATCATAATTTAATGATCCATTTGTCAGTGATATTTCTTTGTTTTCCTCTTTTAGTCCCAAATCGACAGCAAATACTTTTACATCAGATTCTATACTTGGATTTGGGGTAAAGTAAATTTTAGTGTTGTTTCCATCAACACCTGAAGTGATAATGCCCAGGTTTCCATTAGTTTGAACTAGACCAAATTCTGTTGTATATGTTTGCTCTTCATATGATGCCGATATAAATTCAGAAACTTGATAATTTGAATTTGTCTTATCTTCAATACTGACAACTAAGTATGTTGCGTCATATTTACTATTAGGGAAAGATGATATTATATTAGCAGTTGGAGATCCCGATGATGCTATTTGAGTTGATGTTGATTTTACTAGACTTCCACCAAGTTCAGTGGATCCAATTCCGGATTTAGATGCATCAGATAAAGAAACTTTGAAAGTATTTACAACATAATCAGAAGTGGTTTCTTCATATGGAGTTAGTGAAATTATTACTTGATTATTAGATATCTGTGCATCATAGTAACCTATTCCACTAGATGATTTTGTCAATAAAGTATTTGTAGTGACTTGTCCATAATCAACAAAATAGACATTAGTACCATCATGTACGTATGTCAGCTCATCAATTTCATAATATGAATCCGAATCAATTTGAACTAATAATTTGGAAGATCTCAGACTTGTTGAAATGCCTACAATTTCAAAAGAAGAACTAGTTCCACTGGGAATAGTAGTGGTTGCCGTTCCAACCTCTACCGAGTTACCTAAATTAACATTACCAATGCCGCTGACAATATCATTTAAAGTTAGAGAGAACAACTCTACAGTGTAATCATTGTACTTTGTTTTAATTGGGTAAAATAGTAGATTGCCTACATTTCCTGTGATGTTAAAATCAAAAGATCCAATATAATCAGAAACATTAATAAAACCATATTGGTTTATAAATCCGTTAGTGCCATTGTGTAATAACGTAAGAAGTCCTAACTCTCTTTTATCAAAGAATCTACGATCTTGTACAAATGTTAAATATTTTTTTGATCTTGTCTTCGATAAATCAAATCTATCAACAACACTAAATTTAGTCACCCTGGGATTGCTGTTAAAATTATCAGAAAAATCATCAATCATTAAAACTTTGTTCCCTTCAGATTCAATATAATCTTGTATAATTTCTGAATTGAATATTATCTCATCTGATTGAATTAGTTTATCTACGTATAAATTATTTTCTGAACATAAATCAAAATCAAAAACGCAATTAGTATCTACAACATTGGAAAAATCAGCTATACCAACAAAATCTCCCCCATTTTGATCAGTATTAATGCCAATATTAGTAATATTTTCTACCTGCAAATCACTAAATTTCTTAAACCCAGCAGTATGATTTAATGCACTTACAGGGTCATTCCAAGTTTCAAAATCTTTTTTAGATTTTAAAGAGTATGAAAAATATTGATAATAATCACTATCATGCACTCTTTGGAACTGATTATTTAAAAATCCAGTCTCTTTTTTCCACCCCTTTCTATTTTTAGATGTGGAATCAATTTTATATTCAGATTCAAATTTTACTACATCTTCAACAATTGCAGTAGAAGCAGATGACTCCCCTATTACTTGATCACCAACTACAAAATTGTCAAGCGTGGAAATCTTCATATAATCATTGATAGAATTCCAAGATTCTAAAACTCCAACTTTTTGTGAAGTAAGGATATTTTCTCCTTTATAAAAAATATTCTTTTTGAGAGTAGATTTAAAAGTTGGGAAATATGATTCTGGAATAATTCTTGCGGAAGAAGAATAAAATTCATTAAAAGATCCGGGAACTTCATCACTTCCCAAATATGTTGTAAGATCATAAACAACATTTGCAGGAGTGAGACTTCCTGGACCTCCTCCACCTAATTGAGGATCTACACTTTTTAGAGTGAATAGTGCATAGTTATAATTTGATGAGTTGTATCCTTTTGCAGTTGTTGTTACTCCAACACTTACACCTTCTATTAATACTTTACTTCCGATTTCAAATGGAAAATCTTCAGGGTCACTAAAACTCTTTTCTAAAGAAACAGTAACTTCTTTACTTGAAGAGTTGAAAGAAATATTACTTATCTTAAATCCATTAGAATTATTGATTGGTAAAATTTTGGGAGGAATTTCTGATAAATTAGTTGGATTTTTTAAAATAGTTACCTTACTTTCATTTAAAGAAAGTTTTAATTCGACATCTTCAATTAAGTTATTGGTAACGCTATCAATGACTATGAGGTTTGGTGAATAATTATAATTTACACCTCTGGAAATTAAATCGATAGTATTAAATGAATATAATGACTTTATCTTTAAAATATTTAGGAATGTGGTAGTTGGCCTAATACTATAATCCGAGGAATATTTAAAACCAATATCATACAGACTAGTAGTTTTAACTTCACCTATGGTTTTTGTTTCTGGAAGTAAAATTGCACCATCTCCATTAGTAGAAGATATTGATGTTATTCCAGGTAAAACAGAGTATCTTCCAGAGTTTTTCAATAAAACATCATGTATTGGTCCTTGTGCAGTCTTGGAATTTGTATAATATTCGACATTATTAGTATATTGATGTTCTTCCGGATAATCTGCAAGATTGTATTCGAATGAAGTCGAAGATATTCCAACAACTTCATGCTTTCCATTATACTTACTCTCTAAAAGAATAATATTATTAGCACTAACAACCTCTAAATCCCTTGCAATTTCTTTTTTAATGCTTGGAGCAGAGTATTTTGGCACTAAGTTATAGTATAAAACATTAGGTGTTTTATCTAAGTATTTTAGAATAACTTTTGCTGTAGAATCAATACCAATTCTTCCTTCTTGAGTGACTTCAAAAATTTGAGATGATTTAGAACTTTCAAACTCTTTATTAAAGGTAGCATCTTCAAATAGTTTAAAATCAAACGCAGAATGTGTTGATATTCCCCCAACTCCACCAACATATGATAAAGAAGAATTTGATAGATTAAAAACTAGAGATTGATATCCATTTACTCTTATTGGTGGGTTTATAGCAGAAATAGTTCCTGAGGTTGATGATGTTATATTAATTTCCTCTGGAATAACTTTTGTTGCTTTATAATAATTTTCTGCTAATTTTACTCTATCATTATCTATTGTTATTAGATAATACATTTTATTGTTCTGCAATCCACCAGCAGGAGTGTTTGCTGTGTATAAAACCTTCTGTCCTGTTACATAATTATGATTTTTTATGTTAATAATATTTTGTTCGATGTTGATAGTAGAGAATGATCTTGGATTGGCTACAAGTCTTCTATTATAATCATCATATTGAATATCAACCGATGTGGAAAGACCCGAATTTACATCAATAGTAATTTCATCCTTTAGAGATAGTCCATGAGTTTGTGCTGTAGAAACAGTAACTACGTTTTTACTTACTTGTCCTCTTAATGTATTTTGGTAGTTTGTTTTAAAACTATGAATTACACCAGAACCAATAGAATTGAAGTATAAAGTTCCACTTGGAGTAGATCCAACTCCTACAAAAGTTCCTATCGATCCAATACCAACTTTAATAGTTGAAATACCAATCAAATCATTTGAAATTTTTGCAACATAAACTGTTGAATTTTCTTGCAATGAAAAAGTGGATGTACCATTAGTTGAAACTCCAAGTGGAGTACCGCCATTGGATGAATATGTTAAAGAATCCCCTGTGTTTAAATTGTGATCTTTTACGTAAATAGTTTTTGTTGGAATTTCTAAAATATTCCATTTATTCGCATATGCAACAACTCCTACTCCAGAAAGAGAAGAAGAATCAAAATCAATTTTAATAGAAGTTTCTCCTATACCAATAATTTTTTTCTTTGTTGTATTAAATGATACATCAGTGGAATTTACGATGTCAATGTATCCACCGGATTTGTAGTTATTAATATCTGAAATTTTATTAAAGAACAAGAAGGTTGTTGTTCCTGTTCCAATAGATACTTGACTGTTAAAATCATTAAGATTTACAAAAAATATTGAATTGATTCCAACACCAGAAGTAGTTCCCAGTCCAACGGATTCTGAAGGATTAAAATAAATTTCTCTATTAAAATCAAAGTTATAAGAAGTAGAAATTCCAAAATTTAATTTAAACTTCTTGGGTTTTTCTGTTAAAATTACTCCAGAGGAATGTGCTAATCCAACAGTGCCGTTTTGATTACGAAGAACTCTTATTCTAGAAGATTTTATATCTATATTTAAAATTTTAACTTCCTCACCCTCAATGCTGTAAATATCATTTTCTTTTACGTTTGGATAACCAAGATTTCCAAATACATTAAAATATGTTACTGTTCCAGTAGAAGCAGTTGAACCAATATCAGAGAATAATACTAACTCATTAGTATCAACATCTATTTTACCTGTTTTCTTGTAATCATACTTTCCGGTAAATGTAATTAAATCATTTCCAATATAATTATGTGGGACAGTTGTAAATCCTAAGAAAGTGTTTTCGTATGGATAAAACTCAACATTATCAAATGAAGAGGTAGCAACACTAATACTTGATACTGATTTACCTTGCAATTGAGAAACAACAAACTTTGCATTATTTTCACCAATTCCTTCGGTGAAAAATACTCTATCACCAATTTTATAATTTGATCCACCTGTCACTATTCCTATAGAATCTACTCCACCAATTGAAGTAGATTTAACCTCAGAATTTTGGGGTTTTATGTCATTTGAATTAAAAATATATCCATAAGAACTATTTTCACTTAAGAGGTTGTAAGGAGTTGTATTTCTTTTCCAACCTATTTCATTAATATCGACAAAATCTTGATTTGAAGAAAATTCAAAATTATAAGATATTGGTTTTGATTTAAAAGTATCTCCTATTGCATATGGGAATGTTGGCTTCTTATAGTTTTTTACATTAATACCAAAGTCTTCATTTACATCTATGCAAGTAAAATAAGCATAAACCCCATTTGGATATTCTGGAGTTACGCAAAATCTTCCATTATGTTCATCCAAATCTCCATTTCCAGTAAATTCATAATCTTCCACAAATATACCCAAAGGATACAATGATGTATCTGGACCATTTTCTCTTGACGTTTTTTTAGAATATCCAGATTTTAATGGTATAATGTTTCCTCCAGTTTTTGTTGAAAATCCATATGGACCGTAGATTGGATTTCCATCATAAGCCCATCCTATTATGGGTGAATGTGAATCGGAAATAATTTCATTATTGTTTTCATCAATTTGTAAATCTTTTGAATAAAAAGGTTTTCCATTTAGTGTCTTAACACCTAAAACAATCTTTCTTAGTTCTCTAGGAGAATACGCATGAGTATATTGTAGTCCATAATTACTATTTGCTCCAGAGTATAAAATTCCATCATCATCTCCTATAATATCTTGTCTAGAGGAAGATAATAACCTCTCAACAATATTAATTTTCCAAGGAGTTATTTCTGATTCAAATTTAGCACCTTTTCCAGATACATTTACTAATATTGAAGTATCTTCTTGTTTATATCCAAGTCCTCCATGAATTATTTTTACATCAGACAACGCACCATTGGAAAAAACAGGAGTTAAAACTGCCCCCGATCCACTACCAACTACTTCAATATTGGGTGGGGAATTATATCCATCTCCAGGACTGTTTATAATTACATCTACTATTCTTCCATCAGAAGAAACTATGGGTTGTAATTGTATTCCAGATCCAGAGTATAAATCAAATAAAGGTTGTCTATTATGATTTAAAATTTGCTCCGATCCATAGTTATTGCCACCAGACTCTAAAAATACTGATTGAATTTTTCCTCTAAAAACTGGTTGAATAACCGCATTGAAATTTTGCCCAGATAAAGTTGAAATTCCAATTTTTCCAGTAACAGAGACTTTTATTTCTGGATAATTAAATTTATGAACTCCTTCGCCTTTTGATGTAAAATCAATGTACTGCAAAGTATCATAATAAAAAGATTGCACTATTCCCGAAGTTCCTATTCCAATTTGAGATAATTTAAATTTATCGTCATCAACTTTAGTGACATAATATGAAGTTGAAGATGATAAACCACCAATGGGAGTTTGTGTTGCATTATAAACTACTATTTCTCCACTAGAATATCCATGATTTTTAATTGTTACTGTATCAGTTGCTGTATTAATTCCAACTACTCCAGTAGAAGTAAATTTATTCTGATATCCAATTCCTGGATTTTCAACTGTTATTGATGATATTTTTGTTTTCTTGATTTTTGATTTAAAAGAATGATTTCCAACTCCATATGCAGTTAATTGTATTGTATTTGTTCCATTCACTGCATCATCGAATGATGGATGCAATTTTACAGTATATTGATCTTGAATAGAAACAAAATAAGAAGAATTTGTCGTTAATCCACTAACAGATTGCTGCCCACTTGTTTGGTAAATAACTTCTTCAAAATTTCTAAACTTGTGATATTCTGAAAAAGATATTGTATTAGTTGGATTTAGAGTAACTAATTCTGCTTTAGATTGCGAATTGAAAAATACTTCATGATCATAAAGAGATAAATTTGCACGGGCTGACGCTGAGTTTCCATTACCTCCCGATATTGTTATAACAGGTTCTTCCAAATAGTCGAATCCTGGATCAATTATGTCAATTCTCTCTAAGGAACCAACTACTGAACATTTTGCAGTAGCTCCAGTTCCTATAGGATCTACGATGTTTAAGATTGGGGGATTTATAACATCATACCCATCTCCAGGTGCAGTTGTAAATATTCTCTTTATTGGACCATAAAAAACATCATCCTTAGACTTATAATTTAATAACTCAACACCATTTACAAAAATACCAATAGGTTTGGAGTGTGGAGTCTGATATATTTTTCCATCATATTGTGAATCAGATATTTTTCTGAGTAATTTTTGAGATTCTAAAGTTTGTGTATCTAAATTTCTAAAGGTAAATTCTGCATTTTCAAATTTTGAATTTACTGCAGTTCCATCTAATGCAACAAAATTATCAGTGAATATGTTATCTTTACTTCTTGCTATTTTTACTTTAGTTTCGCTAATTGTTTTTATAAAATAAACACCAGTTTGTAAACCTAAAGTATCATTTTCCGATGGTTTATATACTATTGAGTCTCCAGTATAAAATCCATGTTTTTGTTGAAAATCTATGGTAGTTCCCTTTTTTAAATCATTTTCATCATCTGGGGTAAATGTACCACTAAAAGTTATTGATCTATCATTTATTTTTAATCCATCTGATAAGTTATTGTATGATGGAAGAGATGATGAAGCAACGTATAAAGAATTATCAACATCATCAAAATAAACGTTTTGAACATTTGATAAGTACTTATTGGATTTGGAATAATTTGATGTATTTGTTTTTAATAATTCTTTTTTTACAGTGTACTTTAGAGTATCTGATAGAATTGCATCATTTCCAAATTGAACACTAAAAGAAGTTTTATTTGTGAAAGAAATAACCTTTCCACTATATAATTCCCCTACTGAAGAAACTAAAGTTGCAATATCTCCAATTCTAAAAACATGCTCATCAAAAGTTTCAATTTCATATGAAAGAGAATTTGAATTATCGTTAGTGAAAGTAACTTTTGAATTTATGCTTTTAACATTATAAGTTACTGGAATATTAAAGAACCAATTGTTTGATCTTACATCACTTAGTAATTTTCCTAAGTTTTTAATTTTAATAGTATCGCCTTTGGAGTAAAAAGTTGTTTTATCTGGTATTTCTAAGTCAGAGAGAACGCCAAGGATTCTAATTTTTATATCTTTATCTTTAGATGATGCAAAAAGATTGCTTTTTACTTGAGTTAATTCTGGTATTTCCTGAGTAATTCCAGAACAACCTAAAAATTGATTTAAAGTTTTTGATTCATATTTTATATCTAAAGATGTTCCATTTTCTAAATGAACTACTAAAGATCCATTTTTAACTGGAAAAGATACTGTAGAATCAACTTCTAATGTTTCTGAACCTATTTGAGCAGAACTCAATAGTGTTGTTTGTGGATGAATAGAAAACTTACCATAAACAGTTCCGATAGGAACAATATCCTTATCATAATCACTATCTAAACTGATAACATAATAATTTTCATTTCCTCTTCGTATTTCTTCTACATTGGTTACTGTTCCCTGTGCTTGATTTATAAATTCGCTTTTTTCTTGATATAGAGTTCTATTAACAAGATCTGATGGATTTCCTTCAAGTTTTTCTACAACCAAATCTGAAGTTATTCTATACTGTGCGTCAGAAGGTTGGATTAAATAATCTCTTGGTCTTATTACCTCTACATTTTCTCCATAGAGAGCGCCAAAAAGAATTTTAAACGAATTATCAGTTCCCTTAGAAGAATAAAAATCTATTGCTTGCTTTATAAAAACATTCTCATTCAAATCTGAATATAATTCCCTGTATTCAAATCCAGGTGTGATTTGTTTTTTAACTTTTAATAAAAATTCCTTAAGAAATAACACACTAAGATTTGAAACTTTGGTCGGAACTCCATTCAAATCTAGACTAAAATGTTGCTGAGACTCTGTTTCACTAAAAGTTAATTCATCTTTAGTTTTATAAGAAGTTACGCCACTAAAACCACGAACACATCCTTCAAAAGTTTTAGAAGTTTTTGAAGTATATGTAATGATTTCAGAATCAATCAGAAGAAGTCCATAAGAATCTGGAAATCCTGCTGTTGATTCGACATTAATAGTAGAATCAAAAAAAGTTACATCTGAACTTAAATTCGTAGAATCTATTAGATTAGTTAAGTTATCAACCTTGACATACTGATCTATATTTTGAAGTATGTCATTTACGCTGCCATTTGTTTCTAACGCAGTATAATACTGTGATAAAAATTCTGAAACAAGAGGAAACTCTTCCCTGACGAACTCGGGAAGTTGATTTTCAATTACTGAACTGATTTTGATTCTGGTTTGCGTCATTTGATTATATTCTTACTAGGTCTCCGTTAGTGTAGCTAGATGTAGAAACATATGTTAATCCAGATATGTCAAACCCAGAGGAAATGTTATCTGCTAATATATTTAATACACTATTATTAATATCTAGTTGCAAATAAAGATCCTGTAATCCAATAACATCATTTGACTTTGGAATGGAAGAAATTTCGATTATTGGTTGTGAAAATGAAGTTTTTACTGTGGATGAAATATTTACGGGGTATAATCTAATTTCACCTTTAACATAATCAATCGTACCAGCATTCTTCCTTACAACAAAGGGTTGTGTAGCAGATTGCAACTTAAAGAAAAATATGTTGCCAGTTAATCCATCAGGATTAGGAAGATCTGACATATACAGGGTGTCGTTGATTCCTGCAATTTTAAATCCAGATGATTTTATATTGTATCCATTCATATTTTTGATATGAAATTGATTTCCATAACAAATTTCGTAGTCTGCAAATTTGTTAAGTTCTGCTCCCATATCACGTCTCATTATAATTTTTGTTATATTGGACGTTATTGCAACATCAGAATCATCAATTATTTTTAAATATTTGCTATACTTAAAACGAGCCCCATACTTATTCATTTCTTGGGACTTCGAATATTTTTCAATATTACTTTGAATTAAACTTTTTAGTCCGTTCGGGCTACTCGATAAATTAGAATTATAATAAGCAGTGGTATTTGTTTCTATATACAAGTATTTTAGATCTATAATTTCGGGTACAATTCCCGCTACAGTATATTTTCTTAAATCTCTTTCGATATTATCTTTAATTTGATTAGAAACAAATGGACCATTTTGGGGTTTAATACTTATGAAGACTCTACCATATTTTGGTGGGTTTAGATCCTCTCCACCAAAAACAGAAACTGAGTCTGTTTCTGGATAAAGAACTGGTATGATAGATTCATAATCATTTGCTGTAACCGCACGGTTTTGTGCTGCATATCTTCTTGGAGCATATTTTTTAATAGACTCCACTGATTCAATCTCTTTTCCACCTTGAGATTGTGAGTTTGTAGTTACGAGAGAAATACCCGTGGTAACTACTCTACCAAGTTCATCAACTATTCTGCCACTAAATGTAAATGAAGATACCCCGTTTGCTGCTTCTCCATTAGTTACGTTGTAAGAAACCTCAATATAGTTTAAATTATCAAGTTTTTTGCCAAATACATTATCTCCAAAGAATAATTCGTATCTCTGATCTTCTATTTCTTGTATAAAGAAAACTTTAGACTCTGGAGTTACTCCAAATAGATTCTTTGAGAGAACAAAATTTCTTTTAATACTACTTAACTCAGTATTCCTCACAAACACTTCAATTGAATTTACATCAATATTTGAGTTATCTAAAATAAATTTTTGATTTGGATTATTTGCATCAACTGTAAAATTATTTACGATATATGTACCTTCAAATATGCTTAACCTATCAAATAAAGCAATATTATTAATGACAGGTACAGTTACGTCATTTGGTATAATAAAAGAAAAACTTTGATTTCCAAAAGAAGTGTTAGTAGTGCATACAACACCTTTCTTAAGGGTTAAGGTGAGAGGTCTTGTGGTGAAACCAGTAGTATCTACAAAGAAAGAAACATCTGCCCTTGATGCAATACGAGATTGTGGCACATAACCAATATTTCTAGCTAATGATACTACATTTTCCCTGAGAGTAGCACTATCAATAAAAACCTCATTGCTAACCATGTTAGCATTATATGAGGAGATATAAGTATTATATGCTAATACGTCAATTATTGTTGATAAATTCGATCCCTCAAAGTCATAATCAGTAAAATTCGAATTAGCCCTAAGATATTCTCGAATTGAACTTTTTATCTGATCGAAATCTAAATTGGTAAAATTAACTAATGCCATTTATCTTGTTGGCTGAAGTGCAAATGATAACTGTTGTGGTAGAACGTCAATGCCCACAATTCTATAATTTATAGTTACATTAAATTCGTTGTCCTCATAGTTTGGTGCAACATCTACAGAGATTAAATCCACTCTTGGTTCATAATTTCTAATAGTGTTCTCAATTTCATCCTTAATTATTGATGCAGAGATCTCATCAAGGTTTTCAAAAAGAGAACGACTTACCTTTGAACCTAAATTTTCATTAAAAAACCGTTCTCCTGGATAAGTTAATACCAAATTTCGAATAGAGCGAGCAATAGCAGTCTCATTTTTAAGACCAATCAGGTCATAATTAAGAGGATTGACCTGAAAGGTCATACTCAGGTCTTTAAATCCTTTACTGACCCGCTCTAGAGGCATAAAAAGTACAAAATCTGTATTATTTATTCGGTTTTTCTTGATTCATAAAGAGGTTCCGTGCCATATTCCCAATCATCATAGTCTTCATCGTTACGAATTTTCTCATGAATTTCATTTTGATAATAAAAATCATGTTTTTTGGGTGTTAAATCATCATTTGCAATCTCACGAAGCATTTTTTGCTTCTGAACTTGACTTTCCCAACCATATTCACTTGACAAATACTGAGTTCCCCACTCATTTTTCATAAAATTTTGGTCCTTATCGACTTTTTTGGTCATTGTGTGCTCCTGATTCGTTAAAATCAGAACTTTTTACGGGGTTGCTATCCCGTTTTTCAATTATATCATAATCATCTTCTAAAATTTCTTTTAAATATGAGTCATCCCACATACTATAGTAGTCAGTTTTTGCTAAAGTTTCTCTAAATTTACGAAGTTTCCGTGTTGGCTGTCCTAATATTAAATTATATCTTCCATTATTAGTTTGAACACCATTAATAAAGGTATCATATGCACCACAATCTTCAAAAAATTTCCAATCTTGATATTTTGAGTTGTATATTTCAACCCATTTTTGGACCTCTTCAAGATTAAAATAGTCCTCAATGACATATATGATCACATCAAGTCCTTCAATGACCTCTATGGCGCTTGCAGAGCACTCTACGACTTGATATTTGGACTTAGCAGCAAAAGGGCAGATTGCAAATCCATTCAATTCTTTTCTAACTTTAGATACTTCATGTATCCATTTAAAAATATATTGTTCTTTTTCAGTCATAAAAAAAGAGTGCTTAATTCTATTTAAGCACTCTGAATATTATTTTCCTTGACCGCGATACTTTTTCTTTCGTCCATTACGAGAGGTTGCACTGAGCAATGTACGAGGAGAACGTCCTTGACGAGTCTTCTTTGGTGCTCCTGGTTCAAAAATAGTCTTACTCGATCCACCTTTAGCCATTTGTAATTTCCTCCATTTCAATTAAATTTGGATCAATGTCTTCTCCCGAGTAAAAACGCTCTGAGAAGTCTTGAAGAATCTCACTACAGTCTTCCATAGTGAGATTCGTATAAATTTTACGCCCTTTATATAAAAGATTGTAAAGAGTATTCATTAGATTACGCGAGTTTTTTCATGTCCAACTCTAATACGAGGATCGCACCAGATTTCAAAGCCTGCTTCTTTTGCATCAAGACAGAATGAAACATCCTCACCACACATATCTTGAACTGCACCAGACTCAAAGACTTGCATCTTAGGTGCAAACCAAGGATATTCGAGATTCTCAAAGACTCCCTTCTTAATCAGAACCCAACCAAATCCAGTATAATCAACTGTGAAAGGCTTTCTACGCTTTGAGATAGACTCAACTGTTTCATGATTCATCACACCACCGTTCTTACGGAAATCATCTTCTTCTAACCAATGTGCGACAGAAGTTGTGTGACCATCTTCGGTTGCATACCATCCAGCAACAACTTCCTTTTCCTCTCCTTCAGCAGGAAGAGCTAAATCACAGAGTTGCCAGAACTTGTTAGAATCAAAAACAATATCACTATCAATCCATAGTTGATAATCATATTGAAGTTTTCCATCCCAAGGAATTTGCTTTGGACCACGAAGTACATTTGCTCCAAGACATTTGCAACGAGCAAAATTAACCATTGAAGAGTAATCTTGAGAAATCTGAATACTCATTCCATTTTGTACAAGATCAAAACAAAGTTGCACAAATGCCTTCAAGAAGATAAATGAACATCCCCTACCAGGAAGACAGAAGACAATTGATTTGCCTCGCATTCTTTCTTTAATTGCATCAATATCCCATTCTTGTTCTCTGGGCTTAGGTGCTGCTGCTTTTACTGTAAATCCTTTTGCCATAATTGAAATTAACTTTCAGATCAATTTTATCAGTCTATATATGCTTTTGTCAATGTGAAGAATTCAGCAATACTTCCTTATTCACATAAAGTTCTTCATAACTTAAATCATCCTTTGTAAGATCTAAATCAAGCAAATCAATCATTCTGTGCATCATCTCCCAAGTCTCAGAGAATTTACTCTCTGATAAACTGTGATAAACACACCGATCCTTTGCGTATATGTGATAAACTTTTTCAGTCATAAAAATATTTCCGGAATTTTTTCAATACTTTTTATTTTGTTACCGCATTATATATCACAATAAACAAAAATCCAACAGTCCCTCCGAAGATCGTAAAGCACTGCCGTGGATATCGTATTAACCATCCTGCAAAGACAACCTTCCAGAAGTTCCAATAGGGGGGTTTTCTTCTTCTCACTTTTTCTTTCTTTTTCTAGCTCCGTTTGTCTTTGCTTGACTTTTATAATTTTTGCAGCGTTTATCAGGTCTTGATTTGCCTTTTTTATGAATCCAACGGCCGAACATTTTTTTCTCCAAAAAATTTTTTTTATGAGAGTGATATAAAGGTCGAAAAAGACATACACTGTAGGTTGGGAGGGACCCAAAAAATTATATACGCAACGCCGCGCCGCGACCATAAGAAACCGCCGCAAAACACTGCCGGATCACTATCATCACCAAGCATAACATAAAGGTGCCACAGTGTCAATCACTGCAGCACCCATAACTATCAGAAATCAATCACATCTGCAGTCGGTTCGTTATAACCTGCCTCCGAAACATTATCAGCAGCAAGTGTATCAAGGATCTGCAGAAGTTCGTTGCCATTGTTAGCACGACCCAGCAGAGAGATGATAACGGAGTTGGACATAATAAAGAAGAAAAGTGTTATGAACTGTGAGTGCCTAGTTTATACTCATGCGACAGGAGTGAGTGTTACTTAAGCAAGAGTGGAAGTGTTCATCAGGTCTTGATAATCCTCCCACTTGTTGATTGCTTGCTCAAGAGTTTCAACATCAGCGAACAGGTCAAAGTTCTCAGGTAGATCTAACTGACCAGTGATACCCAAGTAGTTAATGAACCCCAGGATTTGCATACTTTGGTCATAACCTTCGGCGTTGAAGATGCGGTCCAATTCTTCATTACGAAAATCAGAACATGCGATCAAGTCAAACACATAGTAGAACGGACGACGAATAGCGTAGGGAATGAAGTTCAGCATCAGAGTGTTAGTAACTGTGTGGTTCTTAAGTATCAATCAGAAGTCGAACACGTCGCTATTCAGTTCGATCACATTTACCTTGGGGTCATCAAACCTTACACCATCAAGAGTTTGTGTCATAAACTCACTGATAGATTCGACGAAAGACTGATAATCACCTGCCTCACGGGCGATGTTATATAGACCCTCATCATTTTGAATCCAGAGAGCAACATTCCAGGTCTCATAATTCTCCCAACCGTTATACTCAGTATCGGTCAGATTTGCTTGATAAGTGACAGTCATTTTTCGTTGAGTGAGTGTTGATTAGTGGGAAACAGATAGGGTATCAGGCACCCAGAACTTGACGTGCGTAGGCATTAGCAGCAACACACAGGTGGATGTCATCGAGGAACATATCTGAACCGATTAGAAACTCCTGCCACTCACACTTTACGTTGCGAATGAAGTCTTGGTCCGCGAGGTCGATGAGACCATAGACGAAGGAATAGAGTTGATAGATGTAGTTGTCAGTGATCATTTGGTAAGTCTTGAGTGTTAGCGGGGCGGGTCTTTGTCGTTTGCCCCTTACACTATAAGGACACTTTCAAGGCCCCAAGTTACTGTTACTCTACCAACGATCGGGTGTGCTTAAGTCCTCAACATACGCATCGCACTTCTCTGCAGGTTCCAACTTGAATAACTTCTCCCAGTCAATCTGATGTGGGTCAAAGTCAGGAAACGCTTGAATGTCTAGAGTGATGCGATAACGAACCTTCTGTGCTTGACTGTATGCTACTGACATAAGTACGCTCCTTGTGTTACTGTAAGTATTGTAAGATGCTGAGACGTTTTTGTCAATGGACCTGGGGGTATTTATGGGCGGGTGGTGGATTTTTGTGCGGGATCTGTGAGGATTTTGTGACGGGGTGCTTGACAGATTTGCAAAGTGCTGATACAATGCGGCCAAAGATAACAAGGTCTAGACACATTTAAAAGGCACAATAAGGTCTCTATTCTCAACAATAAACCCTATTGATTCTCAATAAACTAACACTTATTGAGAATGATTTACAACGCTCATATACATTTAAAAACACATTTAATCAATAAAAAAACGTTTTTTAACGTTATTTTTACCATAAAGGCATAAAAAAAGACCCCTTAAATGGGGTCTCTTTATTGATTCTCAGTAGCAAACATTTCGATTCCGTTGATTGCTCGATTGCCTAAATTAGCAATCCCATTGAATCCAACTGTCGAAAGTATGATACCAATGACTACACCTATCAAGAACTTAGACATACTCAATCCAATGCAAGTCTGTAACGAGCATAATCCTCTGCATCAGATCTTTTCTTGAAACGTGCTAACTCTCCTTCAAACTTGAGTGGAAGGTATCGGTATTTCTTTCCTTCCTTGGTGATAACAGTTCTGGAGAATAGATGAAGAGAGTAAATACCTTCCTGATGTAATTCATACTCTTGCTTTACAATGAAAGGGAGAACTTTGTTATCGTTGAATGACTTGGTAGAGAGTAACATAATGGAATTAGTTGTTGATCAGTTCAGCAGGACTTCCGCATGATTTGTAGAACTCAACCATACGTTTTGCTTCCTCTAATGTAGAGAAACTTTGCTCTCTCCATTGTTGTTGATAAGGCGTAAAGTAACGGATTTTGAACATCAGTTAAGTACCATACCTTCAGTGAAAGGAATTGTGTTACCATTATCAATCACAAACCATTCAAAGTCACGTTGAAAGATACGGGCATCATTTCCATGAACTTTCAGAATAGCATTGAGACGTGATTTGGTAGTGGGAGTTTTATACCCACAAGTGTAAAGTTCAAGGAAGGTATCACCAATCGTTGCAATATGATTGCCGTGAAGATACACATAATTGGCATCACGTTCGGGAGAATAAGTTACTTCAGTGTTGTCATTCTTCCAGTCTTTGCAATCACAAATTGCTTTATTCATTTGGAGTTCGATCTTTCGCATGGTAGGAAGTTCAGTGGTTATACAATAGGGACACTTTCAAGGCCCCAGGTTGTGATTACTCAGAACTGAGTTGTTGTAACAATCTCCTCTGCAAGTTCATCACCTACAATACCAGCAATGAACTCTTGAGTTGAATCATCATCCTCACCTTCTGCAACCCAAATATCTTCAATTAGCATTGCAACATCAGTATCACCCTGACCAGGATTTTGGTCAAAAGATGACATCATCATTTGCACAGCATAGGATACCAAATCATCCATGTCCATGTTATCAATTACCCGATTGCAATGTGCAACCAGAAGATCAGAAACTTGTTCGGAAGTAAGAGTCATTTTGTTGGAAAAAGTTGAGTGGAAAAAAAGAGAGAAATCAGGCAGCGATTGCAGACTCTAGACATACCTCACGAGTGTCCAGGATAGCATAATCAAAACCCTCAACTTCTTCCAGGTGTTTTTGATAAGCAACAGCAGAGGAGAAGCAATCAAACAAGCGGAGAGATTTGAAGTCTTCACCTTCATAATCAATTCCACCAATCACAGCATAGACAGACATTTTGGACATTTGGGAGGTTTGGAAGAGCATCATACTATAGGGACACTTTCAAGGCCCCAGGTTTCAATCACAAACAATCATCGGTCCTTCAATATCACAAAACTCTAAAAGAAAGTGATCAATGTTGATACCTAACTCATTTGCAAACTGTAGATTTTCTTGGTATTGTTCCTGTGATAGAATATAGAAATCAGTCTCAATCATTGTCGATTTGTCCTCCTTGAATTTCAACATTTTCGAGTACAGTGACGATTTGATTGTTTGGAGTAAGGTATTCAATTTGCAGAACATTTGGTGCGATTTCAGTAGATCCAATGATCGCAGATGCAAGCAGAAGTTCAATCATAATCAGTCGTAACGTGAGGAGAGATCAGGACCAGGATTTTCGAGATGTGCAACACTATCAGCAACACCTTCAGCAGTTAGTGCAAACTGAACTTTTTTGCCTTCGTGATAGATGTCAAAGACAGATTGCACATAAGGTGTCAGATTGCCTTGCGAATCCCAGGCATTTCGTGTATGTGAAGTCTCAACGATTTGATAGACTTTAGAGGTGAGAGGTGAAACGTAAGTGCTCATACTATAGGGACAATTTGAAGGCCCCAGGTTTCAGTTAGTTAAGATCAGTTGATGTTACAGTTTCCAGCAATTCTTCTGCAAACTCACGATCATAAACTGCTTGGATTTCATCTAGCAATTCTTCAGGAAGTGAGCAACTTTCACGCAACTTTTCTTCTAACATTTCACTTGCAAATTGTACTAAACTGTCGATGTCCATTCCATCAACAACTTGCTCAATGTAGAGTGCAAGAAGTTTATCGTATTGGTCTTGAGTAAGTTCCATTTTGTTTGCAGGATTAGGAAGGGAAATCATTTCAGAATGTGGCGATAATCAATGGATTTAATACACCAACCCGTTGTGCAGGTGATCTCTTCAACGAGATCTTCTTCATCATCTGCCTCCCAAATTGTACCGATAGTTTCCTCAGTTATTTCATTCTGATAGTCAGGATCTACATCGCCCCAAGTATCATCATCAGAGGAAAAATCAAACTCAATGTAAGTAACTTGGAATTGCATCAGACTTCATCCCTCATTTCAGACAGTTTTTCATACAATGCAGACACATCTGCACCTACAATTTCACTCACTTCGTCCCAATCATCATGAAACTCAATGAGAGCAAGAATTGCATCCAATTCTTCAAAAGTAAGAGTGGTTTGTGTCATAATCAGGAAACGACAGAGTAACAAGCAACAGAAGAAGGAATACCTGAAAGTGCTAGCGAACCGTTGCGATCATCGCAATACTCTTGGGCATCATCTTCGCTGTAGAAAGGTCCAATATACTCAGGAGAATTGAGTGCGTTGGAATCGAAGCGAACTGTGAATGTTTCAGTCATTGTGGTTTGTCTCATACTATAGGGACACTTTGAAGGCCCCAGGTTTCAGTAACCGTTCAGGAAATCAGCAAGTGCTTCCCGATACTGTTCCTCGGTGTGATAGGTTCTAGCACCAATAGTCAGAGGAAAGGTATGCTTTGGAGCAGAAACTTTAGGCAGGTCACGACCCTTATCGAGAACCTGTTGCTTATAAGGATTGGAGTTGTAGTTAGTGTTCATACTATAGGGACACTTTCAAGGCCCCAGGTTACTATCATCGAAAAGTTGCATTGACACCTACAACTTTTGCAGTAGGATTTCGTGCTTGTGCAGTCTCGCGGGCATCTTTCGGGGAGTTAGCATACACTTCCTCCTTGAAGACTTTACCACCAACGTATAACTGAACTTCGTATTTCATTGGATTGTTTGTACTTTGAGAAAAATCGTTAATTTGACTGCAGCGGATGACCTATGACACCCTCACAGTAGAATTGCAGAAAAAACAGGTTTTTGGTCTAGTGCTGGACTGGGTTCTCAGCGAGACACAAGTGAGAATTACAGCGTCTGCCAGTCTTGTGCCTCTTTCAAGTTAGAGTTAAAGAACTTTTGTAGAATGGAACTGATCACAGGTTGCCATTCTCTGTCTTTAATTAGGTCACGATTTTGTGCTTCAACAAGAAACTTAAGGATGCAAGTCTCTTCATTAGCAGTGAAATCAACGCGAGTGAAAGTGTATCCGTCAGTCATCAATCGTCTCCAAAGTTGTTAGCAAGAAAGTCCTCAAGTTCAGCGAGTTTGGTAGGAGTTAATGCCCAAACATATTCACTGATAATTGTAGCGAGAAGGTCAGGATCTTCACGACATTTCTCATTCAAAAAGAACTCAAGTTCAGTGAGTTTGTTCATAATCAAACCTCTTCACGCATTTTGAGAAGTTCTCTACGAAGTTCGCCACCTTCATAGGCAAGAAGACCCGTAGTTTCAATCATGTTATACCATCCTTCATCTTGGTGATACTCAATCAGGGCAACTAGAGCATCAATTTGTGTGGTTGTTAAAGTCATAATCAAACAGGGGTAACTTCAACGGAACGGATAAGATTTGTGCGATCTTGCGCTAGATAATCGTCTGCAATCTTGCCACAAGATGAACGCGATTGAATGATCTTTTCTTCGTATAGGTTCTCATCTTCATCAGGAACCCAATACTCAATCAGAAGGCGATAGTTCTTCATAATCAGTACAGAGGGCAGAATGAACCACAGAAGCGACGAACCCACTGCAAAGTGTCATAATGACTGCGGGGTTTCGACATCACCATGCTTTTATTTGTTTCAGGGTTGAGAGCAATAGCAACGTATTTGTGGTCACATTCCTGATACTCAGGAGTGATTTGTTGAATAAACATTTGACGTACAGTACCTTCTTTCCAGTTGGTAGTGTAGTGAAAGACTTGATCCATTTCAGTGGTTGTGCTCATACTATAGGGACACTTTGAAGGCCCCAGGTTTCAATCAACCTGAGGTAAATCAGGTTTATTTTACTACCTTAAAGAATAGACTTCATCACCAACATCACTCAGAAGATTTTGTTGAACGTAATCTCGAACATCATTTGAGTAATCAACAATTTTACCTCCCAAAATTACAAGTTCAGTTCTCAACCTTTCAGAAAGTAGATCTTTTGAAAAGTAAGTTATTGAGGGATCATTGTCGGGAATGGTTGGATCGTAAATGTTTCCTTTAGCAGATTTTTTAACACACCAATCGTAAGATACGATAGATTTAATTTTATCTTCTTCTGGAAGAAGTTCTACCCTACGACCAGACTTTTCGTGATAGATTTTCATTTGAGTTTGAGAGGTGTGCTTACACTATGGGGACACTTTGAAGGACCCAGGTTACTGATACTTACCAAGTTCCACGTTGGATGTGGATCTTGCGGATCTCTTGATAAAGAAACTGACGAAGTTTAGGTTCGGAAGTGTTATCAAAAGCATAATAAAGACGATTCAAGTATTCATCCTGTGTGGCACCTATGTTACCATCACCACCGATCTCATTGAGTGCAGAACCTGCAACAACTTTGCTCTTGCCGAAGTTGCCAGACACACGCCCAGATGTCCTCAGTTTGGGTTTGATCTTTGAGAGGTTAGAGTAAGTCATTGACATCACTTCGCGTACAGATAACCACCAGACCAGTCTGCATTTTCCAGCAGATACTCACGATCTTTGATCAATCGCAGGTCATAACGAACACCTTTGGCAGGAGATTTCCAGGTGGCAGACTTATACACTTCGCCAGTGTTCTTATCAATGAAGCAATGAACACTACGCGATCCGCCACCACTCACAAAGATGACTTTGTGATACTTTTTACCAGTCTCAACAGTATAATCAATGTCACACTTGCCAGACTTGAGTTCATCAATCTTGCGCTGATGATACTCTTGAGTGTCAGCATCATTCACGAACTTTTGATGACCGCGAATAGAATACTGACGATAATTGTCTTTCAATGCTTCAATCAGCAGCAGAGTGTTCTTATACACATTGTCTGCAATGGTTTGTTGTGCTTGTGCTTGCATTGTAGTTGTGCTCATACTATAAGGACAATTTGAAGGCCCCAGGTTACATTCACCAATTCTTTTGAAGTGTAAAGTTTTGACGACTGAACTCTTCACGATTTACGATCTTGTACGATCCAAACTTGTTGGTCATAACATAACCTTCGTGATCGCTCAGTTGTCCATCAATCTCACACGAAATGTCGGTGTCAGATTCAATGAAGCAGAACAAATCCATCTTGATAGATTCAACCAACTTCCACAAACGCAGAACATTCACATCAACATCATAATTTTCTGCAATTTCATGCTCATCGACCTCCTTACCCTCACGGATGTAGGAATTGATGACTTTTTTGAGTTCTGTTGCTTGTTTGTTGCTTACAAAGGTGCAAAGAGTGCTCATTTGTTTAGCAAACTTGCAGAAGTCTTCGATGTCATCACGATGAGGACAGATAGATGCTTCAGGTTGCACCCATTTCACATCCAGAGTATCAACAAACTGTTTGCTGATAGGATGTGCAACAGCATTGCGAAGATCACTCTCACAATCATACTCAGTGTGAGGAGCAATGATTACACTTTGCTCGATCACCTCATCGAACTTGTAAGTGATCGTATTGGGGCGATAAGTATCATCACCGCCAAAACCAATAAAATCACCTTGATAGATGTGATTTGTGCGAGGAAGACTATCAAAGCAAGCATGAAGAATAGTCGCAACTTTACCCTCATGGTTCGCATCAATTTCTTCATGTGAATGATTGATCTTGATCTTTACTTTGTTGAACACAGATTTGGTGCCAACGAAGAACTTACCATTGGCAGGATTGCGACCCCACACAATAGCAGGAGCACCATCAATCTTGACACTGATAGTAGAATCAGCAGAGAACCAATCAAGAACCGAAAGATCACCCGTAAGGATCATATCTTCAGGATGTTCGAGATGTTTGTTTTGCATTGGTTGCTTGCTCATACTACTACGACAGTTTCAAGGCCCCAGGTTATATTAAACTTGCACCAATTTGGCAAGACGATTGCGAATATCAAAGATCTCCATTTCATCCATATCTACGGCATCCAAATCTACAGGAGCAAACTCCTCAAGATTTACATTTCCGTCAGCATAGATGGGTGCATAATACAACTCATCACCATCTTCTTGCGAGAGAGTATAAACGCAACCGTGACCAGGAACAGTGAGAAAAATCATTGGAGTTTCACGAACAAAGGTACAATAAAGGAGCACAAGCATAAAAGCAAGTGCTCCTGTGACAGTTTATCAAGCGGAACGACGCTTGCGGGTTTTAGTAACAGTAGCAGGTTGCTCCACTACTTCAGCAGGAGAAAGTTGTGCTTTACCAAACTCAATCAGTGTATCAACAAACTTCAGAAACTGAAGAGTTGCAACACGAACTTTCTCACTTCCATTGTTCTCATTGAAGGAACGAATGAGGAATTGAACTACACCAACAACGACGGCACTGATAGTAGCGACGTTCTTGACGAGAGTATCAACAAATGTCCAGTAAAAGGTCATAGTTTGTATTAGAAACTGCGGTGGGGACACGTCCTCACATCATAGGGACACTTTCAAGGCCCCAGGTTTAACTCAACCAAATTGCGTCAGATCAACTGGAATGTTTCCAATTCGATCCTCTGCGATCTTAAAGTATTCGGAATCACTTTCCATACCAATGAACTTACGTCCTAGTTTTACAGCAGCAACACCTGTAGATCCAGATCCCATACAATTATCCAACACAACTTCACCCTCGTTAGAGTAAGTTTTTACCAACCATTCCATTAGTGGAACTGGTTTTTGTGTAGGATGAACTTGTTGCTGAGCACTGAAATCTCTTGAAATGTTGAGAACTGACTTCGGATACCTTGTACCATCATTAGAGAATGATTTGCGTGGTTTCATACCATAACCATGATCATTCTTTCGACCAACGTAACCCTCTGGGTTCTTACTTGTTCTTGAGTATGGTTCTCCTTTTTCCATCTGTGGGTTGTATGTACCACCTGCGTTCTTGTAGAAGATCAGAATGTTCTCGTGAGTCTTCATTGGTCTGTATTTGGCAAGTCCAGGCGACCCACATTTGTTCTTGTTCCACACTAACTCGTACCTGAACCATTCTAACTTTGAGCAAATAAGTTGTGCGGAAAAAGGCTGAGAACCAAACAGGCAAATCACACCCTTAGGTTTAATGATTCTGCCATACTGTTCCCACATAAGGTTAAAATCTAAAACCTCATCCCATTTGATCGAAGTAGTACCAAAAGGTGGATCACAGCAAATAAAATCAATAGAAGAATCGGGGATGTCTTTCATCAACTGAAGGCAATCCCCGAATTGTAGATCAAAGTTGCTCAAAACCATTGTGTGCGTTAATTTTGCGGCGTACAGATTCCTTGTAACATTCTACCAGAAACTTGTATGCTTGTCCATAGTCACGCTCAACGGGTTGAGTGTTATCCTTCCACTTAATTTGGAAGGGAAGATTATTACCATTTGGAGTAATCTTCTGAAGAGACTTGAGACTTTGCAGATAAACTTTCTGAGTTCCCTTATCTACAACAATGATATAATAATCACGGTTGTTCTCTGCTCCACTGTGATTCTTCAGTGCATCCTGGAACTTTGCCCAGGAACTTGCATTAACTTGATCTTCAGGAAGATCAGTCAGAGCATACAAAATTGCTGCTTTTGACGAAAAGTTATCTGCTGCACCTTTGTTGAAATCAGATGACTTAATGTTGAGATAATACCCAAACAATTTGACATCCCACCAGCAACGTGCTGGTGGTTTCTCTACATTTTCAGGACCATACTTCTCAACAAGAAGATCAATTACAGTGTCTTCATCTGCAATACTATTCACTCGCCCATCTTCATGACTCTCACTAATTGTAACAATGCCAGAGAGATAACTCACTACATCGGTAAGTTGTTGCGGAAAGTTCATGTGGTTAGTGGTTACAATGAAGAGACAGTTTCAAGGCCCCAGGTTAGCATTAGTCAATAGGTAATTTTGCATTAGAGCAATTTTTTCTGTGGTCGGTGATATACTTTCGTGCAGAACTTTCAGTCCTACAGAGTTTCTCAAGTTGCTGACCATTGTGGATGATTAGATACTGATTTCCATAAGGAATTGCAGCATAGGTGTCTTTGAACATCGTAAATCCTTCTTTCATTTTAGAAAAACTTAGTTTGTGCAAGATTACCTAGTGCAGGTTTCATTAGTGGATTAGATTCTGCCAGGAACTTATTCCAAGAAGTGCTATCAGATCCTTCAAAAGGAATAGCGGTATTCTGAGTTCCCTTAAACTTCAACCGTTTGATGCGACAATAATCATTGTAAAGAAATACAAAACGACAAACAGCAGGTTCATTTCCTTTATAGACACCATTACCCTGAACAACATCAGATTGTTTGAGATTTCTAGCATCAGGATCAACCACACTCATAATGTCTCCATATTCAGTGAAGTAAAACTTCATCATCCCAGAAAATGAATCAACGTTGTTCTTTTTATCCACATCTTCAATATAAGAATGGAATGTTTTCAAGAAAAGAGAACCAGCAACAGTAGCATTGCCTTCAACATCTCTTGCACATTCGTGGGTAGTAAATGCTGTCAGATATTTTGTTGTATATTCTCTACCTGCCAGACGAATAGCAGTGCTCAAATATGAATGAGAAGGACAATTAAACTTTGCCCCGTCAAGAGTTCCTGCAATACCAATACTGAACTTGGAAAGATATTGGTAGAGATTAGTTGCCCACTCTTCTTCGGCATAATATGCAGACTTGAACTTATCATCACCACTTTGGTTAGTTCGATAGTTACAATCTGTATTGTGATCCAATGACTCAATGCGAATCATTTCCTCATAAGAGACACTCTTACGATGCAATTTAAGAGAAACAATTACTCTTGCATTTTCATTTCTTCCGCAAGCATATCGTTTTGATGCACGATTATTTCCTTTTGTTAGAACTGCTTTTAGAGTTGGACGAAGATATGCAGAAAGAGTATCTGCAGCATCATAAGAAAACCCACCTCGTTTTTCGATGTGCTGTTTCTGATTACCATACCTAAGTTCTTCAATACGATTGTAGGTAGGATCGCTCCAAAGATCTCCAACTTTAGCAGAACAAATGACTGTAGAACCTTCAGCAATCTCTCCAGAGTTATATTTGGAAACAATATCTTCCATAAGAGGAAGATTTTCTGGCGGGTTATCTACTGTTCCAAAACCTTGCAAGTATTCTTTGGTCTTATCATCTACCTTATCTTCGTAACACTTGCACACGCGAAGAAGTTCCTTAAATGCCATTTTTAGCCTCCTTTGTTTTTGCTAAAATTATAGTTTGAAAATCAACCGTTTTTATGTGTTATGGTTGATTTTTTTAGTTTAACAACTTTGGGTAGGGATGTCAAGCCCTGGATCACACTTTTGAAAAAATCAGTGATTTCCTTGTGGTGGATGACCTGTAGGGTCTGTGACGCAGAATTGAAGAAAAATCAGGTTTTGACCCCAGTCCACCACTGGGATCTCAGTGGGTCTCACCTGCGAACCACCGACACAGCAGGTTCGCCCTTCTCAAAGATCGTATCAACCACTGCCTGCACACTGCGGGCGGTGCTGATACCAACCTTAGAATACACAGGGATACACACAAGACCAAACGATTTGGTATATTGACCCAGGTTGCCAGGTTGGATGCTACCATCGCGCAAACCTTTGGCATCATCGTGATGCAGACGGATGCAACGTCCGATAGTCTGACTGATACCAATGAAGTCCATATTACGCAGGAACAGCACTGCTTCCAGACCGCTCACATTGATACCCTCAGCGAGGATACTGTGGTGAAGAACAACGAACTTCTTATCGTTATCCTTACCCCAGGCAGATAGCGTGTCGAAGAACACCTCACGATTGACCTTCTGACCATCAATAACTGCACCTGTCTTAGCAGTAATATACATCCAAGAGAAACCACGTTGCTCTAGTTCAAAGCAGAAGTCAGTTTCAGACACCAGCGAAACGATTTGCTTGGTTGCTTTAGCACAAATCAGAATCTTACCGACCTTGTTCTCATCAATAGTTTCCAGCAGGTTAGCAGCATCGCGGTCGAAGTTGGTCTGCTTACCCTTCACCATCTCCAGTTGCTTGACGATCACTTTAGGGGGTACAATGTAACCACCTTCGACAAGTTCAGGAGCAGGAACTTTGCAGATGACCTGACCATAAACTGCAGCATCATTCATTCCAGGTTTGCCAACGGCAAGGGAATGTTTGGGAGTTGCAGTGAAGAAGTAGCAGCGACGTGCATTAGCAGCAAAGTGCTCAGTTGCAGGGAAAAAGTGACGCTGAACGCTGTTATGTGCCTCATCAAAGTAGATCGTATCC
>Ga0222713_10000274_pt1 | contig 58253 bp, 88 predicted proteins | sample C33_649DmetaG_FD_165061 | JGI IMG/M metagenome (GOLD analysis project Ga0222713, IMG submission 165061) | Estuarine water microbial communities from San Francisco Bay, California, United States - C33_649D | ecosystem: Environmental > Aquatic > Marine > Unclassified | place: USA: California...
AATCAACCTCTCTGACGAGTACGCCTGGAGATAATTGAGGAGTCGCCATGTTTTTCTCCGTAAATCTCAGTTAACTAAAAATTATTTATTAAAAAGTTACTTTACGTGGAAGGAAACATGACGTGAACAACTACCAGTCAGGATATTCACACTCAGAAAAATGTGGATGATTTTTTCTGTTATCTGAAATTCTTTTTACTGTACATTCTTTGCATTCATAAGAATATGAAGATGCAACAGGACCTCTATCTTTACGAGTTCTATAGAATTCCCCTATCAAATTCTTCAGTTGCCCACAAGTTCTACATTTTCTATCTGTTAATAATAAATGACCTAATTTTATTTGCTTGTCTAAATCTATCAAGACAAATACTCCCACATATATGCACGATCTCCATATTCGTCAGTGAACCATCTATCTCCTTCATTATCAACAAAACTAGTTTCATCTAAACCATCTGCAATAAATCCAAAAGGAGCCATATCCTGTTCTATTTGATTTTTTTGCTCTTCATATAAACGCTTTCTAACATCCTGATCAGTAAGTTCTTTAAAATAATCTTGAGCAACCAACCAAGCATAAATTACAAGGCACATTGCCAAGTCATCATTACAACCTTCTTCTGCTTCAAAAGAATTATGCTTTTGAATGAACGTCGTTAACTCACTCATAATTTCATAATCTTTAAAAAGAAGTTTACTTTCCTCAATCATTGTTTTTAAATTGAGGCATCCAACTTTTTTAACCGTCTTGGACATTTTTACGCCCAACTGTGTTTTCTTACCAGAAAATCCTTGACCAACAATCTGACCTGCCCTACCTCGCATAGAGCACATGAGTAGATTGGTATATTCCAAATCATAATGAATAATTGATGCTACTTGATCTCCAACGTCATTTACTTCACATAGAATGTAGGCATTATTATAATTTTTTGCTACGTCCACAACAATACTTGGAAAAAGCATTGGTTTAATTTCATTATTTCTATACTTTGCAACTACTTGGTGAGGGAAAGTGGTAATATCAATTACAGTAAACGCCGAGTAATCGTTTCCTACGCCTCTAGCAACGTCCACAGTCATCAAGTAGTCATGATCATCTATTGGATCATCATGAACGTCTAGACCGCCGCTGCTGGTCTTTGGGTGGTCATATACGAGAGATCTAAGTTTACTTGGTGCAATCAAAGTGTCTACAGATCCAAGAAATTCACACTCGAACTCAACTTTGAACTGCTGCTCACTTGTGTTTGCAATAGTTTGCTTTTTCCACTCTTCATCTCTTCCGGGAACTTCGCTCCAGTGAACATCTGTAAATACATATTCATTCTTACCTTTCTCGGCATCGTGCCACATTCGGTAGAAATGATTCATACCATGTGGAGTAGAAACTATGATAACTTTAGTTTGTTTACCAGAAGTAATCGTAGGATAAACCGATGCAAAGAATGAGTCTGCAATATGATTTGGAACGAACGCAAATTCGTCCAAGAATAAAATGTTAAATGACATTCCTCGGACAGCAGATGCGGAGGTTGATGCTGCTAAAATCTTGGATCCATTTTCAAGTTCTAGAGATCCTTTGTTCCAAGAAATGATGCCTTGCTGCATCCACTTTGGCAAGTTCTCATAAGCAGTTTGGAGACGGTCTAGAAGTTCTCTTGCAGTTGCTGCTTTGTTTGCAAGAATACCAATATTAACGTTATCATTAAATACTGCATAATGCAATAGAAAAGAAACCACAGTTGTAGACTTACCAGTCTGTCGTGGCATTTTACAGATATTAAATCTGTTATTATGGAAGTTATTAATTAACTTCTCTTGGAAATGATATGGTTTGAAAGTTTGTAGACCATGATCTAGAGTTACGATCTTTACATAATTATTTGCAAAGTAGACCGGATTGTCTTTGCATTTGACAAACTCAAGAATTTGTTCTTGAGTAAATTCAATAGGAGTATTTGCTTTTTTTAAAAGCGGATTACCAAGATAAACATCAGACATAATAAAACCTCATTTTATATTAACAGTTCCAAGCCCTTAATGATTTATTGATTCTGCTATTTGGATCGTTTGCTGTTTTTGCTGAAGTTAGTTTTTTCTTCATCCCGGACATCCGAGCACAAAAACTTTTTCTGCGTGGATTTCCAACCTTCTTTGAGGGTGCCTTAAGGTCGCTTCCAGGATTCTCTCTTTCGTAAGATTTGCGCCCTTTTTCGTTGAGTCCACCTTCTTTATTTTTCCCTGCAGAACGTTGCCATGCAGCAACTTCTTCCAATTCAACTTCTTCTCCCATTGGTTTTACATAATTTTTATTTGGTCCTGGTTTTGCAGAACTACCACCTTGGGGACCAAATGCTTGAATTAATGGTTGACCTGGTTGAATTTCTGAAACTGAATGATAAACAACCATTGATCCAGGATAGACTTTTTGGAGTTCATCGTTTATTTCTTTTCTTGAAGGAGTCTTTACTTGAGGGAAAAACATTTTCATTGCATAGTATTTTCCTCTCCAAGAAAGAGTAACTGCAATTACATTCCCCGTTTGTGCTTGAAGTCTTGTTGCTTCTTCCACTTGAGACTTAAATCCTTTAATTGGTTCGGGTTTAATCAAGTCAACTACTTCCGCAAAAGTATTTCCATCAGCATCTTCAATTGTCACATCTTCTGCTTTTACGCAGCGATTATATTTTTTACCAAAAAGTGTTTGAGTTCCTTTCTTTTTATATCCAGGCCAACACTTCATTTCATCTATGATTTTATCAACTAACTTTTGCTCTTCCATTTCTCCGCTTGCAATATAATCTGCTGCGGTATCAATATAATCTGCTGCTTTAGTAATCTTTGATTGGACCCATGCTTCAAGATCTCCTTCACCTTTACCAACCTTTGCTTTAAGTCTTTTTACCGCATCTTCAATAGTCTTAAGTTCCGATCTTGCCATCGAATATTCTTCATCCTTAACAGAAACTTTATCCCATGTCTTTTCACCGTAAGAGCATTCAGATCTTGTTTCTCTTTTATCACATAACGGACAGTATCTTTCTTCTTCGTGCATAGTTTCCTCTGATTTAGTTCCCCAGTTTGCAGCACCAACCTTACGACACTTAACCAATGCTCCAGAAGCATATGCGCTTGGCCATACATCATATCTGGACTTTACTTTGTGGTAACATGCATCTTTTTTACCACTACCTTTGCTTGGTTTGTCCTTTACTTCTTGTAAGTCCATTTCTTCAGTTCTAACATTTGTTGGTTTTGTACCACCAGTTTTTTGTGGTTGATTTGGATCTTGAATATTTTTCCTACGTCTTGCTGCTTCTTCCTCTTTAGCACTTAAATCTCTTTTCATTTTAGAACTCCCACACTTTGGGGTGGAAGTTTGTCCAGGTTGACGAGCACATGGTTTTCCTGACCATTTGCCGCCAAGTTGAACCCATCCTTTTTTGCCGTCAGATGATTTTGATTTTCCAAACCAATCGTGAAGACCTTCATCTCCAGATTTAGTTTCCTCTTTTAACTTTGCGGGAATTGAATAAATGTCCCAACAAGTTGGTCCATATTTGCATTCACTTCTCAACTGCACTTTTTTGCACTTTGGACAATATCTCTTATCATATTCTAAATGTACAGAATGTGCATTGTGATATTGTATTGGAGAATCCATATCATCAGCACCATCATAATCTTCTTTTACATCTCTGAATTTTTTATGATGCTTTTTAGCATCTGCTTCCATTTTTTTCAAACGGGTGTAATAATCTGGAATTTCATCGAGATGTTGAAGAGCAATATCCATTGCAAGTTCATGATCTTTAGTATGCTCATGCTCAATAGGTTCGCCCATATCAAGTTGCTTTTGTATAAAAGAAACATCAAGACGATGCTTCTTTGCAATTTGCTCAACTGTTTTATGTGGTTTGATCTTGGGCATTATTCAACTGGTTTTGATTTAGTCTTCTCACCTTCTGCTCTCTTTTTTCTCCCCGCACAGTGAGCACGTTGAGAAAATCCTTTTGGATTTGAGCAATCAATACTCTTTTTATATTTATTACTCCAGTCTTCTTGAAACTGTTTAAACGTTTTCATTTTCAGTTTGTTGTTTTAAAAGTTTTGCTAATTCTGCAGTAGATCCGACAAAAAGTGCATTATTAACTGTTGTTGGTCCTTTTTGTTTTTCTTCTTCAATGTCTTTAAGTTTCTTTTGTAGATCCATTAATTTATCGGTTGCATCAGCGACATTTTTGATTAACTGACCTGCAACTTCATAAGCACGAGGCATCTCACTTTCCTGTGCCAATTCAAGAATTCCATTAATTGCTTCTTGACCTTTTTCTATAAGTGAATATAAATTTCCTCTTGTATAATCGTAGTCTTTTTTGATATCATCAACTGTTGATGATATTTTTTCAATTTTTTCAATTGTAGTTTCTGTTTCGATAGGAACTATTTCTCCATCTACATTGAATGTTTCATTGAGTTTGTCAAACTTTTTTGTCATTTTCATAGTCAACTAAAAGATCCACTAAATCCAAAATCATCACCATCTTCAATTAATAAGTTATCTGCGGATGTTATTGATTTTACTTGAGCTCCTGCCAGATGTGAGGTAATTGTTGTATTATCTCTACCTCTTTCTACAGTTAATACGTTGCCTGATTTTGACTGAACATAAACTTCTTCACCTTCGATATCTAGGTATGTTCCTGTTGATATTGAACTTGCATTATTTACTGTAATTAAAGTATCCGTATTAGATATATCATTCGCTAGGTTAGTAATAACTGAACCAGTATAATTTTTAATTGCTCTTGGTTCAGAAGAATAAACAACTTCTCTTGTTGGTGAAGAAGTAACATCTCCTGCAATGTATCCAATAGAAGCCTTTTTGATAATATCTTTGGAGGCAGAAGAAATTGGACCAAAAAGATAAGTTTTTACTGTAAATCTTAAAGTATAAATTAATACTCTTCGAGTTGTAAAATCTCCCTCATAATCATCCTGCATTGTTATATTTTCAAGAACAACAGGGATATCTCTTTTTTCACTAATAGTATCAACCAAGTCAACAGTCATAGTGTATGCTGGTTGAAAGTATGGGATAATTTGCTCAATAATTTGTAAAGCATCATCATTTAATTTTGACATAATGCTCAATTCAAATTGCATGTTATAGGGGACGGGAAGATATGATTTTTTAGTTTCTTTACCGTCCTCTGCAGATTTTGTAGTAAAATATTGAGTAGTTGTTGATTTTCTAGATGAATCATAAGTCAATCCCGTAAATTCAAAAGACATTCTTGGCAATGTAATTTGAACGGGTTTGTTTAAATTTGGTGATTGGTTAAGTCTTGCTAAAAACTTTTGTGTCGGCCCATATGCGAGCGGAACTTTCATCACATTAATCACACTATCAGCATTGTTTGTATGCTTAATTGATATATTATTAAAAAGAGAACCAAATGAAATTACAGTTCTCCTTAAAATTTCGTGATAAAAATACTCAAACATACGGTTAACTTATAATACTACTATTTAATCAATTAATAACAAATATTTATATCAAGGCATCCCGAAGGGATTTGTTTCGTCAAAATTGATAATTTGATCTGCCTCTACTTCAATTTCATCATTTGCGGCATACCCATCTCTAACAGGATATGCATCAAATGAACGTAAATAGTGGGAAGCACTTGATGCAGATCCAACAATATTTTCCCCAACTTTAAAATCGCCAGTAATATTAGAAACTTGGAGAACGTTCGTAGATGAATTCCAAGATTTTACTCTTGCAGTAACACCACTTTGTGATCCTCTTACAACTTCGTTGAATACAAAGTTGCCAGATGAAGTAAGTGCAGGATTTGCGATAGTGATAGTTGGTGGAACTGTATATCCAAGACCAGCATTTGTTATATAAATTGAAGTAATAGAACCAGCAGCAGAAACAACTGCTGTAGCAGCTGCTGATACTGTTGAAATTCCATTAAAGGTAATATTCGGTGGTGTTACATATCCGGATCCAGAATTTGTAACAGTAACAATGCCAATAATACCATTACCTATTGAGGCAATCCCTGTTGCACCTTTTCCTCCTCCGCCAATAAATCTTACTTGAGGTGCAACTGTATATCCATAACCTGCATTTGTGACAAAAACTTGTTGAACTGATTTTGCTTTTGGATTTATGTTTGTGTTACATGCAACTATGCCACCTATCATCCCAGCAATTGCAGTCGCTGTTTTTCCTCCAGCAGGCGCAGAAGAAATACCAACAGTCGGTGTACTTGTATATCCACCTCCGCGATTTGTTATCGTAATATATCTTACGCCACCATTTACAATTATAGAAGTTGCAGATGCAGTAACTCCAACTCCAACCATAGTAAGATTTACAATATTACCAACAGGAACTTTATCAGAATCTGTTGAATCATTGCCACCAATGAGTTCATCGATTTCATCAATACTGGTATCTATCAATTCATCTTCATATCTGAAGAGTTCGCATCTTAATTGGTAAGTATATAATCCTTGAAGTTGATAAAATGGTTTCTCATGCTCAACATATTTGACTTCAAATAATCTTTTACCTAAAGGAAAATAAATTAAATCACCTTCTTTTGGCCTAGATGATACTTTTATATTTGATTGGTTTTGTATTAGTGGTGAGATATAATTTTTAAATCTTTCTCTTGAAATTGTTAGGGTTATTTCATTAAGAGCCTGGATTCCAAATTTTGATAAAATGGTTGGGTTGTCGCTATATCCATCATATGTGTCAACATAAGCTTCAATTGGGTATGCGCCATTGAATTCGGATTCAATAACTTCTCTTAATACTGTTTTTTCTGTAATGAATTGTCTAGGCAAATAATGAACTTCAACACCATACATCCTCAACTGCTCATTAATCAGGTCTTGAATAAGACCCTGTTCTGCTTTAGAACCTTGAAGAAAAAATGGATTGAGCATATGATTAACCTATCATATCTAGAGGAGGAAGTTCATAAGTACTGGACATTTTTTCCATCAAAATATCAATTTCTCTTTGAGCATCGTCGTACATTTGTCTTCCATTTAACTCAACGCCACCTGGAAGTTTAACTCCAGTAAATTTCATCATATTTTGTCCCCATTGTTTCTTAATTAGAGAAGTAAGATATGGTTTTAAGAAGGAATCGTTCCACACTCTTGAATAATCATTAGGATCAAGAGTTGAATAGCAATCAATGATAAAGAACTGATCTGCTCTTACAGAACTCCAATCTATATCTAAATACAATCTATCTTGTCTTTTATTAAATCTAATTTGTTTTTGTGTATTGAGGAGAAAATCTAGATCTTCTAGGTATGTTTTAACCATTGCATAACTTAAGAGTTCAGTTGTACCCCAATAGTAGATATCATTCAAGAATAATTGATACTTTACACTAAACATATTATGCGTAATAGTATTCGCCCCATCAAAAATAAAAATCTTATTTACTCCAATAATATTTGGGGGCATTTGTAGGTAGTTGCTATTTTCGTAGAAACTAAAAGTAGTTGCCGTTCCTACTATATTTGCTGTTGCCGATGTACTTGCAATACCAACTGAACTAACTGCATTACTTGCAGTTCCTGCTCTTCCCCTATCAATATCTGCTTGAGTTACTTTATATTTGTAAAAAGTCGGGAATACACCATCAAAGTGTCTTTCTTGAAAAAACTGAACGGCATCATCTACTAGGTCTTCAATTTGCTCATCTGCAACGTTAATTTCTAAAACTGGAGCTCCAAGTTTTCTTTTGCAGTAATCAATTAATTCTTGTCTAGTAGATGGTTGTGCCATTAGATTTTAAAACCCGCAACTACTTCTTGTTGTTTAAAATATAATTTGATATAAGACTTTGCCATGTTCCTCAAAGTTTCAATATCATCTATACTATCTATATCTCTAGAAAGTTTTTCATATTCAAATAATTTAGTAATATTTTCTAAAGAGACTTTATCAGGATCCATTTGCCAAATTCCTCAACAAGTTTTTAATTTCATTCAAATCATTTTTCATATCACTAATTTCATTTTCTATATTTTTAATTTTTTGAGATTCGCTTTCCTTTAATTTTCTAGAATTAATGTAGTTGGTATACGCTTGCACATCAGTATTAATGATGGCATTTGTACTCATGTCCCGAAATAAATTCACCTCATCTTTTACTTTGATTTTTTTCATTTTAAAATCATGCAAGTGATATTACTCGGAGATCTCTCAATCTTGGTGGATAAGATTGGTTAATTGATGTTCCGATAAGTTTAATGCTAAAATATCTAAACGGTTCTAGGTTATCAACAGTAAATTCATAATCTTTGAATGTAATTTCATTACTGTCAAATCCAAGTGTATTATTTTTTGGAACAAATGTGTCAGAAGTTCCATCATTATTAGCAACATCAATAACCTGACCAGATTCTATTCTATTAGAATATCCGGGGAAAGGATAGTATATAGGTTCTTCTGAAGGGTCTTTCAGGATTGCATATAGTGCTTTCAAATCTGCATATGGATTAATATATGCAGAAACAATTATTTTGACCGAAGTTGCGGGAATTTCGAGTTGAATTGGATTTGTAGCATACATGAAAGATGATGGATCATCCTTAAGAGTAGAGACTCTAGAATCTGTTCTAAAATCAGCAATAACATTATTGACTCTGTTAGAAATACAGATCATACCTACTCGATCAAGATCAATCACTGGAGATAATCTGCTATCGGAAGTGCTTAAATTTAACCTGAGTTCCATGGATTTATTTCCTGGAATTTCGGTTAATTTCTCACTTTCATTTACTTTAGATGCAATTATTCTTGGATTGGAGAAATAATTATTTTCTTCAAGAGAAATTGGTGTAAAACCACGATCTTCGAATGATATTTCTGTTCCAGATACGCTTGTTCCACTTACAGTTCTGAGTTCTCCTGTAAGTCTTGTACGAGGATGAACAACAGTTTGTACCAATGGTCTAACAGCTTCAAATGGAATATTTTGTGTTGCTTTAATCGCAGATCCTCCAGTTGATTTAGTTGAATTCAAATACAATTTGGGGAATCCAGTTCCAGTTGTTCTATCCACACCATTAGTTTGCATATTAAGTTTAATATTATAATGATCAAGTCCAATAGATTCTTGAACCTCAGAATCTTGTAACTGGTGCGTAGTGTTGATTCTTCTTAAAGATACTCCCGACAATTCATATTTGTATACTAAAGATCCTGCTGGGTGAGTGACTTGTTTTGTTGAATCAACTCCTCTTGTAATTCCGACAAGAGTGTTATTAAGAACACCTTGATAAGAGATAATTTCATTTTCAATTAAGGCATATCCAAGATTAGTTGTTCCAATACCAACACCTTCAAAAGTTGCAAATGATGTGCTAAATCCTGGAGATAATAGGATGCTTTCTGTAGATGTTGATGAATATTCGTTAGTAAGTGTTGCTGGAGCAATATCTGATGTGGCGTTGTAAATTTTTACTGTATTTGTCTCAGAGTGCATTCCATGATTTCTGTGGTTCACTTTAATATGAACTCCATCAGATTCTACAATTGGGGAAGAAACTATGAAAACTCCACCACCATTAATTGGCGTAACTCCTATGCCCGATTTACTCAAATAGTATAAAGTATTTCCAACGCCAACAGAAAAATCTCCCTGTACATTATCTAGTACTAACTCATTTGTTCCACCAATTCCTACTACAGAAAGTCTTAAGTTCCTTCCGAGAGAAGTAATTCCAATTTGAGATACTGTAAGAACATCACCAACAGTATATCCAGTACCACCGATAGAGATTGTAGCGGCAACAGCAACTCCATTTGTGATTGTAATGTTCGCTTTGGCATCTCTACCACTTCCTGTTACTGGAACAAGCGATACATTGTTATAAGTTAATGATCCTGTTGAAGGTGTATAACCAATTCCAGAATTGATAATCTGGAGAGTTCCTGATGCAGATCCTGCAGCACCAACTAAAGTTCCTGTTGCATTTGATCCGAATTGCGATATTAGATTACCAAATACTAAATTGGAATCTTTTACCGTCGTACCAAGGCCAACTCTAACTCTTCTTGATGTTGTTTGTAATGCATCCTTTCTTAAGGTAGCTATTTGATTGTTGTTTTCTGTTAACTCTGGACTAAAGAATGAAATAGAACCCTCATTAGTAAATCTTGCAGTATAAAGATTAAACTTAATGTCTTCGTATTGGCTTGCAGTCCACGTAGAAGCATTTTGAGACTTAAATAGTGATCCCAAGAAGGTTTGTGATGTTACAAAAATTTGTGAAGATTCTGCTCCCTGTGCAGTAGAGATATCAACCTCACCAAGTCTAGAGATCCATAAGTTATACTCTGTAGAATTTGATATCACTACAAAGCAATGTTCTTTATGGCCCTCAAGATAAACAGGTGCCTGGAAGTTTACGATTGTAGGTACAGATGCATCATCAGAAACATTTATTTGATCTGGATATAAAGTTACTGTACTGAATGGATATACTTCAGTTGTTGGTGTCCCAAGAGACATTGGGCGAAGTTGTATAGTAACTGGAAGTGTGTCATCTTTTGATTGGAAGAATAACTCAATACTTGTTACGTATCTTCCTGTAGAATCTAACTCTGACCCAATAGCAAATGACTGCGCAAGAGGATCATATCTCCAATACCATTCTGCACTTCCATATGCCCAGTTACCTGGTCCTGGATTTGGTGGTGGTGGGGGTGGGAATGGATCCCAAGATGGTGGTGGTGGACTCCAAGTTGGTGGTGGTGGAGCAGGAGGTGGAGGAAGAGCGATAGTAGTTGTTTGTGTTTCTGTTATAGATTTTGTAGCAGAAATTGAAGCATTTTGTATTTCTGTATTTCTTACAGACAAAACAGTTTCTTGGTTCTGTGATATTAAACCATCTGCATAATAATTTGCTTCAGCTGAAGATGTAAGTGCTCCGGGTAAAGGAGAATTTAATCTATCGCTGGATAGTCTGAGAGTTTTTGTTCCTGTTCTAAAACTTGGATTTGTTGGTTTATTTGGATTTGGAATGAAGAAAGATCCAAGCACAACACCAGATCTATCTGTTATTAGTCGGATATCCTTAACTCTTGCTCTAGCACCACTTGAGTTTCCGACTAAAATCATACCAACACTAATATAACCAGTAAAATCAAAACTACAAAGTTGACTTAAACTTACCGTATCAATATTCAACACAGTTGAATTTGGAGAATATGTATTTGGTAAGTCCTCATCTTGATTGTATGGATTTTTTACAAAAACATCAACTGGGCTATTATATGGACCATATCTATGATTAGCGGATGCACATCTTACTTTTATTGATGGTGAGGATGACTGACTTACACTTGCAACAGTTTCTCCAACACTAAAAGTACCTTCCAACATTTCAACTTCAATAAGTTTGGGAATGATATATGCATTTACATCTTGCCCATCAAAGAAAGCATAAACTCTAGAAAATGGTCTTAACTTTTTGGCATTAAATTCAATATTTCTAGATCTAATGTATGGAGAAACGTCAATGTTAACAACACGATTTCCTAAAGAAATGTTATTGGTTGTCGTAAGAACTCTGTTAGAAGAACCTGTTCTTGCCGCTGTTCCTGTGTTTATAGTTGTTGTGGTTTGTGTATTTCCTGATGTTGTAGTCGTTGTTGTAGATCCAGTCCAATTATTTTCCCAAGCATTCCAGATAACAGGACTCCATCCTGATTGTTGATCAAAATCTTCTTCTTCAAACTGAAGATTTGTTACAGTCAGTTCACCACCAACTCCTTCAACATTTAAGTTTTCCAGTTTAACCTGGTCTACCCAAATATCAGATGATGGACTCAATTCAATTATTCCAGTATATGAAGTAACCAAATATGGTGTAACATTTTCAATTCTTGTTGCATAAGGTTGACTAATCTCTCTATACAAATTATAGTCTAGAGTTATTATTCCCTTTCCAGTTGAACTTGGGTTTACTCCACTTCTTCTTATATTATTTCCAATCAAATCTGTAACATACTTAATATCTGCATTTAAATCTAAACCTGTTCCAATTCCAACAAGGGATCTTGATCCAAGTAGCATATCAACTTCTGTAGTAAATGGTGAAGGTCTTAACTCACCATTTTTGATGTCAATACTATTTTTGACAGAAATTGTTTTGCGCTGATAATCTACATTAGTGAAATTATCAACAAATATTCCAGACTTAAATCTATCCAGATTATTGGCATCTTTTATTTGTAAATTTTTCGCATTATTTTCTAACAAAGAAAGACTAGTATAAAATTCCAGATTTTTAATTCTCGTCTCTAGTCTTGCAATATCATCCATTCTATATCTCTTATGATCTATTAGAGATATTCCAGCATCTCTCATATTGCATAGATATGGAGGTAAAGAAATTCTTGCAATTTCTAATGAATTTGATAATTCATCTGGAATTTGTGGAGATTCTGATGGTGTTCCTTGTTTTACAAGTATAACTGGTTTTTTGGTGGTAGTGTCTGAGATTTTAGATTTATTTGTCTCGGATGATAAGTAAATCCTATCAATTCTTCCGAGATAGAAAGAATAATCGCAAACAATTGCTTCATCCGAAGCTAAAATGTTTAATGAAGAATTCTGGTTCTCATCAAAAGATCTACCAAAAAATTCAAATGGAGAGTATTGGGAAGAATCTGAATTAAATTGATCAACAATTGGTCTTGTATCAATAATATCAGATACTCTAAATCCATCTACTGAGGGTAAATCGCAGTAATCAAATTGATTGTAGGAATCGACGGTGGTAATATCTCCAGTATCTGATGTTGGAATATATGCAGACTCATAATATACTTTTATTTTTTTAGTTGGTGCAAGATAATTTGGTTTTCTAACAATTCTAGAATAATCCAAAATTGTGCTTGTCTGTCCAAGATTTAATGTGAAATTATTTTTGATATCATTTGAACCCAGAATAAAACTGTTTACTACAGCAGATACTCCAGATTCTTTAAAGAGAATACTTTCTCCTTCTGTAAAGGGTATTCCGTTTAAAACTGTATATGATATGGTAAGTGAGGTTGGTTTTTCTAGACAAATTGCAACACTACCACTTGTTTTTCCAATAATTTCTTCTCCAACTATTATGTCAGATACTGTTGATGAAGGAGAGGAAATATTTTGAAGTAGTAATGATGGTGGAGTTGGGTCTTGTACACCTGAAGATTCAAATATAGCATATATTTTTGTTACACCAGGCACATTTAAACAAATATCTTCATCTTGAACTCTTGTACCATATGGATAGTTTCCGTAAACTAGACCATCATTATTAGTTGTATTTCCTACACCACTATTGGTTCCAGAGTAATTGTAAATTGACTTATCAACAAGGGTTGAATTTACTCTATTTTTATTTTTAACTCTTGATTTTATATTATTTTTTTGTAATGTTGCAATCAACCTTGCAGCACCATTTCCAGTCAGTCCATTAATGGTAAGTTCCTTTCCTCCACCACTAAAAGTAAATTGATCAGCACTTAATGGTTCTGTTGTTCCATCATTTCTAATTAAAACATATCTTTCTTCATCAAAAGGTAAAAATACTTCATTCGATAAAAGTTGTGTAGAAGGGATTGTCAGTGAATTTGATGTAATTGTTGTATTAAACTGTTTTCTAACTATAAGTGTAGAATTTGTAAGATTTACCGAAGAAATATACTTTTTGGATAATGGTTGATAAAGAGTATTATCTGTAGAATTTAGAAAACTTGATTTTAATATTCTAAAATTAGATGGTGTTATACTTGTTGATGGAAGAGCACCATCACAAATGCCAGTAACAGTGGTTAATCCAGAAATCGTAATAAATCTTTCTGAAACAGATTCGACCTTTGCATAAACTGATGTGGTTAATCCTGGGCTTGAGAAAGAAACAAGATTTCCAGTAGTTACAATACCCGTAAAAGTGAATTCTGAAGAAGTAACCGTAGAAATTCCAGAAGATCTGCCGGTAATATTGACAAGTCCTACATCAACTGCAGGGTATTGTCTTGTGTCTGCAGTAAAAGTAGATGCAGTTCCAGTGAGACCATATATGGACTTTACATCACCCGTTCCGTAGGAAGTTATAGCAGTTGCAACTCTAGTATTTTCAATACCATTGAAAATGAACTTTTCTCCTTTTGCAAATGTTCCTTTTGTGTTATATGCAGTAATGATACCCGAATTTGTAGCACTAAACCTTAAGAAAGCAGTTGCTCCAGTTGCCTTTCCTTTAATGAAGGTAGGTGTAGAAAGTGTAATGGGCTCATTTAGAGAAATTTCTGTGTATGTTTGAATATCATAGAGAGAAATTTCCCATTGATTTGTGTTGGGGAGAGCAGAATCATACGCTCCAGACTCTAGAGCAAAATCATAAACCCTAGCAACACCAATTTCTTTACCAGATGAAGAATATTGATTACTTCCTAATCTACTATCTCGCAAGCTAACAGTGTATGTTGAAATTCCAATGGTCGGTGACCCATAAACTCTATTTAAAGAGTAAGTAGCTCCAGTTGAGTAGATTATACTTTGATTTGTTAGTGTTTTAGTAGTTCTTGGTTTTTCAAAATCAACCAAAGATGTTCCTAACAGTTCTAATTCATATCCTTTAACATAAGCTTTTCCAGGAGAGACCTTATAGACCCCAAGATCATCTGAAGGAGTTTGGTTTTGATAGGTTAAAGTACCCTCTTCATAAACTCCTTCATTTCCTTTCTGATCGTTTAATGAGTTTTTTATTTCAATTTTGAGTGGTTTTACATAATAATCTCCAGACTCATCATAAGTTCTTCTAGCAAACTCATCAGCTAGAATATTATATTGTGGATTTGTATTATCTTTAATTAAGTTACCACGCTCAACTCTAATAAGTTCAATAAAGTTAGCTGGATTTGGAACTTCTGGGAAAAGTAGAGGAACTTTTGTTAATACTGCATTAATTGCAAATCTATCTGCTCCAGGTGCCGCATAATTTGAAAATCCTTTTGCATTATCAACTAATAACTCATCTATATCAGAATTTACAATATTTTCTAAAATAGTAAATCCAATTCTATAAGAAGGGAAAGTATTAATTGGATCTAGTACTAGTTTTTGAGAAGGAACATTGACAAAATATCCTCTTAAAAAATAGACTCCTTCAGAAAGTATTGCAAAAGATCCTCTAGTTGTTGCACTAGATGCAATGGTTGTTGCAAATGCTTGATTTGGTTGTATTGCAGTTAATTCTGTAAATCCGGGGGAAACAATATTTTCGACTAAAATATTTTCTGCAGTAGTGAATACTTGATTTCCTTCTAAACTACTATTCAAGTAGTTTATATACAAGATTGTATTATTATTTTCTGACTCATTTTGCTTCAAAACATGCACAACTTTGGCCTTTACGCCAGAAGTTTGGCCAATAATTACTGCATTTAGTAAATTATCAATGTAAGAATCAATATTTACACCATTAAAAGTGTTTTCTAAAATTACAGCAGGAAGTGTATTATAAAATATGCCTCCAGGAATTACTACAGATCCTTCTTTAAAAACATGATTGCCAAATTGTTCAATTTGATTCTGAAGAATAGATTGTAATCCCGTTAGTTCTCTTGCTTGGACAGGATATCCTGGTTTGAATAAAACCTTATAATAATTTTTTGCTGGATCAAAATCGTCAAAGTATGGAGAGACGTTGAGGTTAGTTTCCTGTGGCATAATTCTTTAGAATTGCAAAATGACTTTGATATCTTCTTTTTGATTTGATGATCTAGTTATCGAAGGTCTGTTATCAACGTAAATAACATTTCCAGAGTACTTCTTGACTTCTGGATTTGATATACCATTTGTAAATGACTGACCCAGGTAGTATGTTCTATTATTTATTACAGTTGAGATACCTGTAAAATTTGTATCCATTGAAAGTGAATCATTAGTTCCAACAATGATCGTTGTCCCACCAGCACTTACATTAGATGAAAATCTATTCAGATTAAATCCATATGTTGGAGTCGTATTTGGTGTTCCATTTGTATTAAATCCAACAAGTGATCTATCTTGCCAGTACTTTAAAACGCCAGTGCTTTGATCATAAGATACGACTCTACCAACTGCGGTTGTTCCTGTTCCTATTGTTTGAGTAATCTTACTATCTGCAGGAAATGATGCGCTACTGTATCCAATACCAGTTAACTTTACAGCATAAACAGCACTTGCTTTATCTAAAGTCAACAAAGAAGATGAATTATAAGCCTTTGGATTTTCTACTATTCCAACTCTAGCAATTTGATTTCCTACAATAAAATCGGGATTTTCTAAATCATTTTCAATTCTTGAATAGACAATTACATTATAAGCGCCCAATTCTCTATAAATATCCGCGCCGTGCCCTCCTTGAGGGGGAATAATAACATCAAAAGAAGGAGATGTGCTCCCTGCAGGAACATTTCCAGAATTAACATCTACAGTTCCATAAGTATATCCAGAACCACCTTTTGTCACCGTGATAGAATCTACTTTAGAATCATTATTGATAGTAATTGTGCATTCTGCTCCACTTCCGTCTCCTTTGATAGGAACTTTGGTATAAGTTCTGTTCGCTGTTCCTAATCCAACTCCACGATTTTTAATAGTTATAACTTTTAATTGTCCGCTAGTTGATGCATTATTTCTAACTACCGAATTTTCTGTATTTGTTTCCCATTTTTTTGGAACAGGAATAAAATTGATAGAATCAAACTTGATAATGTCGCTAGGTTTGATCGTATAAAGATATTTCCAAATATATCCATCACCACTTGTTCCTGCAGATCTTGGTTCAAGATCAACGAAAGTTGGTTCATCTAAAGATGGTCTTCCTTCTGGATTTTCTGGAGAAGTTCCATTGTATAGGCAAATGTAAACTTTATAATCACTGTTAACTACATAATAATTCGCAGAATATAAACTTATTGCGCCGGAAGGTTTTGATGGGTTTGTTCTACTAATGTCATGACGATACATGTCATATGTTGTTCCTGTTGTCCATTGCAATTTACGAACAACCTGCTTAACATCATCTTCTCCAATTTTTTTGAGTGCAATCATTGTATCCCAATAATCACTTTCCTGATCAAAATTATCTTTTGGTGCAGGAGGAGTCACATCCCATGTTGAAGAATAATCAGTTGCATTAGGTAAACCTACAAAAGCATAATAAGAATTTGCAGAAGAAGTTGCTATTGAAACAAAATTCTTTGCATTTAAAATTCTTAACTGATCAGTTATAATTGCAGACATTTCTAGAAGTTTTTAATTATTTATGAAGCATAATTACGGTATTTCAGAGGATTATACCTTTGAATTTTTGCGGATGTTGATATTCCAACAAGACCATTATTATATGAACTAAATGATTTTGGATTACTTCTGGTTGGAATAGATATTTTACCCCAACTATATTCTCCGTAGAAATTGCTGTATCCAATACCACTTAAATTGTTGTATCCTTGGACGCTTACGGTCACCCTAGCAACATAAGTAAGACCCACACCAACAGCATGTGTTTGAGCAATAGAAACTGCAGCAACTTGATAAACATTATCTATAAATGTAGTTCCTAAACCAACAACAGATCCGCTTTGATCGATTGAGGTGACACCATTACCAACGTTTGAATTATATACCACAAAGTAATAACCAGTTTGAATTCCACTAATGCCAGTAGTTGCCAATCCAACATTATTTACTGCAGAATCTCTTAAGAAAGAATTTTGAGGAATATAGAAATCAAAGATTAATCCAGTTGAAGCAACTCCAACAGAAACAGTACTAATTCCACTAATAATACCAAAATCACCTTCATATGAAACATCATCAACTATTTCTTTTACAATTCTCGGAGAATCTATCAAAACACCTGGTGGATTTGAAGTAGTATACCCTGTTCCTGGATTTGAAATTGAAATTGTAGAAACAGTTCCTCCAATAGATACCGTTGAAGTTGCTATTGCTCTTTGAGTTGTCCCAAGGCCAACGGGATTTTCGATAATAACACTTGGATTTGTTGTGTATCCAACTCCACCGTCAGAAATTAGAATAGAAGAAATAGTTCCTGCGGTAGAAACAATAGCAGTTGCTGCTGCTGAAACTAACTGGTCTTGAGAAATAATAATTATTTTCTTTTGTGGTTTTTCTGTAGTTCCATCTTGTAAATACTCATCAGCACTATCAAAGAATGTCTTTACACTTTCCACAAAGATTGCAGTCGAAGATATTGAGACATTTTGTATAATATTTGTAAATGGGTTAATTAGTGGTTCATAAAGAATTCTATCTTTTGTAATTTCTTGGCCATTGACAATTTTATCTTCTGATTGTCTACACCAAATAACCGTTCTTAATAAAGTTTCATCTTCTGTTATACCAGGACCAGAGTAAACATTCGTTTCAACAATGTCTGTTGACACCACATCTGTAACAAGTCTTGAATTTTCTTTAAGTCTATCAATATCACTATTAATTCTTAAGGTATCTCCTTCCTTGACACTTTCCATTATGTCAACATTTAAAGTATCAATATCACCAGTTCCTTTATAGAAAAGAATTTTGGAAGAATCTCCTGATCTTGGTGCTTGGCTAAAGGTAATTACACTTCCACCATTGAAGAAATATGATTGATCTGGAACTTGAAGAACATTATTAATGAATATGAGTAAATTTGACTTTACTTCTACATTTGATCCTCTTCTAGATCTAATTGTTGTTTGCTCTCCATTTATTTTGATTGGGAAAGTAACTCTCTTTCCATCAAACAATGAATCTATAGAATCAATCACTTGCAAATCTCCAATTGACCATCCCTTAAACTCATCATCAAATGTTCTTTCGACTGTAAGTTGAAATTCGGAGAAAGATAGTGCAGTATTTGTTGGAATTCCTACTGTTCCTCCAATAGCAACCGTGAGAACTTCCTCCTGATCATAACCATAACCATTATTGTTAATCTCAAAGGAAATAACACTTGATCCTTGTCCAACAACAATATTGGCAGTTGCCTCCGTACCAACTCCACTAGAAGAAGAACTGTATATTAATGGAATATTTGAATATGATAGTGGAGCATCAAATATAACTATTGGTGGATTTGAAGTAGTATACCCTGTTCCTGGATTTGTGATTGCCACACTTACAATATGACCACCACTAATTGACGCAGTTCCAATAAATTCTATATTTGGAATACCTGTGCTAGATGTTGCAACACCAACATTGACTGTGGTTTGTATTCCCGATCTATACCCAGATCCACTATTTCCAATACTAATTGATTGAATAGTTCCCCCAGAAGATACTATAGCAGTTCCTCCAGCAGAAACTAAAGGTTGATATCCAAATCCAGAAGTAGATCCTACCGATAAAATTATTCCACCGCGAGGGACATTGCTAGAATTAATATCATAAGATGTGGATGAAATTGTTCCAGTAAATGTTATTGAACTTATTCCAGAGACTTCTAACAAATCATAATCACTAGGAACACTTATTCCTCCAAGTCTTACGGGACCTTGGAAAATATCGTTGATAAGAATTATTGCATTGCTTGTTGAAATTCCAGATATGTTGGATCCATTTGATTTTAAAGTGAAAGTCGTCGAAATTCCATTAAAATTATTTGAAATATCATCAAAGATGTAATTTTTGGAGTATGCGTCCTCAATTCCGCCAATAATTCCCGATCTTATAAAAGATCTACCACTAAAAGTTGAGTGTGTTTCAATTCCAACAAAATCTCTAGCATCTGGTGGATTTGTAGTAGATCCGATTGGAGTTGGTCCATATGGTGCAGTAATGAAATGTATATTATTGTCTACGATGTTATAATCTCCAGAAACTTTAACTATTTTGGAATTGATTGCGTGCGTAGATATTCCAGTTCCCATCCAAGCTCTTTCAACAATAACCGCATTAGTTGATCCGACTCCAACTGAATTAATTCTCATGATCTCATTATCAATCTTGATCAAATCTCCACCAAAGAATGATGTAATTCCCGAGAAAATAATTTCTTGATCTGCAACAGTAATATTTTTAGTACTATTTGTTGTAACTGAAGTAGAGACTATTGGAGATTGTATTAAATTGTCAATAGTAATCAATACTCTTGCATTTTGGTTTGTCGAAACAAATCTATGTACTGTTCCTACACCAAGATTAGTAATGTCTAATGTTTTGGGAATTGTTAAAAGAGCATCAGAAGCAGAAGCAGCAACTCTAACTTTTAGATCACTGTCTTTAACAATATAGAGAGTAGAAGGTAACTTGTCGGTTGTGCCAACACCTGCAATTGATGTTGTTGCTATTCCTATTGCTTGTGCAGTTCCTGTTCCTGCAAATTTATATTCAATTTTTTCTCCACTTACAAAAAAGTGATTTGGAATAGTAATTGTATCATTATTCACATCCACAATATCTTGACTATTTCCATAGAAATATCTTTCAAATAATGGATTTTCTTTATGAGTTAGATAAAATTGTCTTCTTACATCAGTTTCTGAACCAGTATAGAACCCATATTCAGATCTAATAAAACTATTCGTAAAATCAATTTCTCTACGTGGAATTGATACGTTAATAAGTCCTATTGCATTTTGATAAACTCTAATCTGAACATCAGTATTTGCATTTGGAGTAAACAAAAGACTTACGTTTCCACCAGAAGTTATTGTTGCGCCAATTGCACCAATAGATGAATTTGTTTGGATAATACCAAATTCGGATACATGAACCTCGGTTGTTTCATTTGCAACAACTACTTCAGAAACCTGATATTGATTGTTGGTCAAATCTTCAACACTTACAATGTAATAAGCACCGCTATAAACCAATGAGTTATAAGATGCTATTGTTGTTATTCCGGGTGTTGCCGAAGAAGCAATAGAAGTATAATGCGAAGATAGAGTTGAATTATTAAATGACTCTGTTCCAATACCAGCAGAAAGAGAGTTTGCAATTGATACTCTTACTGAATTTATATTGTATTGTGTTGTTGTTGAACTATAAGGAATTAGATCAATATTAATATTGCCTCCAGAATAATATGCATGATATGTACCAATTCCAACGGAGGAATATGAAGTTAAACTGGATGTATTTAATTGGCCATATTCTTGTAAAGTTACTTCAGAACCATCATGAATCAAGGTAAGTTCATTAAACTCATTATATGAAGAGTCTGTTGCTCCAATTTGAACAAGAACTTTCGAAGATCTATATGTAGATGCTATTCCAACAATAGTGACTGATGAAGAAATTCCCGAAGCGATACTAGTCGTTGCAGATCCAACAAAAACACAATCTCCTAGGTTCGTTGAACCAGTTGAGACTATAGAATCTCTAATGTCAAAAGAAATTAGACTTACATTATAATCATTGATTTTTGATTTTGTTGGATAGAATAAAAGATTTCCTTCATTTCCTGTAATTGAGAAATCAAAAGAACCAATATCATAATAAGTGTTGTTTACTCCATACTGATTAATGAATGCATTTACCCCATCATGGATAAGAGAAACCAAAGATACTTGCTTTTGTGAAGTATACCTCTTATCCTCAACAAAAGTTAGATATTTGATTGATCTTGAATCTAAAGAAAAACTATCAACAATACTAAATTGTGTGGGTCTTGGATCACTATTAAATTCATCACTAATATCGTCAATCAACAAAACTCTGTTGCCAATAGATTCGATGTAATCTTGAATGACGCGAGAATTAAAGATTATCTCATCAGATTTAATTTGATTGTCAATATTAAAATTATTTTCTCTAACCAAATCAAAATCATAAACACAATTTAAATCAATAGTTTCGGAAAGATCAGCAATTCCAGAAACATCTCCCAAATTCTGCTCTGTGTTCATACCAGAAACTGTAGGAGATGATTCAATTATTAAATCACTAAACTTTTTAAATCCTGCAGTATGGTTAAGATTTCCTACCGCACCGTTCCAAGTATCTGATGGTACTTGAGATCTTAAAGAATATGAAAAATACTGATAGTAATCATTATCATGTACTCTTTGGAACTGATTATCTAAAATTCCAGTTTCTTTTTGCCAACCTTTGCTTACTGTTGAAGAAGATCCTACGATATAACTGCAGTTTGAGGAAGTTACATTTGAAATAATACCTCTAGATGAAGAAGATTCGCCAACTATTTCATCACCTTCTTTAAATGACTCACTTACCGATACCTTTAACAATTCTGTGTTTTTATTCCAATCAATAACAGTACCATTAACTAATCCAGAAGATACGTTTTCTCCAACATTAAATGTATTTTTTTCTAAAGCAATATCAAATATTGGGAAATATTTTTCTGGTATAATTTTTCCAGCAGAAATTTCAGAATTAAAAATTCCAGGAACTTCTCCATTTGAAAGATAATTTGAAAGATTATAAGATACTGTAGCACCTATTCCTCCAATGTTTGGATCGGTATTAACTACGGTAAACAAAGCGTAATTATAACTTGAAGAGTTATAACCTCTTGAAGTTGTTCCAACACCAACACTAACATTTTCAATTAAAACTTTATCGCCTATTTGGAAAGGAAAATCATTAGCATTACTAAAACTTGCTCCTAAAGTTACAACTACATCCTTAGATGAAGGTATAAAAGTCATGGAATTGATTTTAATTCCATTTGTATTATTAATTGGAATTATTTTTGGAGTTTTGTTATTCAATCCCTTTGTATTTTTGATAATCTTGACCGTTTGAGTTTCAATACTATATCTAAGATCAACATCAGAAACCAAATTATCGGTAAGTCCATCTAAAACTATTAAATCTGGAGATACTGAATATCCTCTACCTACAGAAGTAACGCCAATCGATTTAAATGAAGATTGTGGGATTATTTTTAAAATATCTGGAAGTTTTGCTGCAGGCCTTATTGAATAATCATTTGAATATCCAAATCCAATATCATCTATTTTTGTTTTTAAAACATTTCCAATATTATTAGATTTTACATCTAATATACTTCCATTGCCGATTCTAGACGAAACTCTCTCAATTTCTGGCATTGAGTTTAAGTTAAATCCATCATAATCAATATTAATCTGATCAATTTCACCATAAGAATTAGTGGAATTTGTGATATAACTTAATTTTGCATTAGTTTTATCGTAATTTGATCTTTCTGGTGATGTATTTAAAATATACTTGAAAGAAGTGGTGGAAATGCCACTAATAGTATGATCACCACTATAAGAACTTTGTTTGATACTGACAGAATTGTTATCAGATACCTCTTCGTCAATAATAATCTGTTCTTTGTTGGAAGGAAGATTGTTGAGATTTATTGGTGTTAATTTATAATAAAGTTTTTGAGGAGTTGAATCATTTAATCTTAAAGAAACTGTCGCATTAGTATCAATTCCAACTCTTCCTTCTTTAACAACTTCAAAATTCTTTGAATCAGTAAAGTCAAATTTGTGCTTGAATTCAGAATCACTATAGAAATCAAAATCAAAGGCCGAATATAAAATTCCATTATTTGTGAATGAAAGGGATGGACTTGAAACATCAAAAACCAAAGTATTTTTGCTTACTAATTTAATTGGTGGATTTATTGGTAGAATAGATCCAGAAGAAGTGGTAGTTATATCTACTATGTTTCTTTCTTTTCTGGAAGAATAGTAGTAACTATTTGATAATTTTATTGTATCCTTATCAACAATAACTACATAGTAAATTCCTTCATTTTGTAATCCACCAGAAGGAGATGCTGACTTATAGATTACTTTTTGACTTGTACTCAATCCATGATTTTTTAAAGTAATTGTATTTTCGGTTGTATTTACGTCAGAATTTATAAACTGTTGTTCCCCAACTATCATTCTACGATTATATTCATTGTAAGAAACAGAAATTTGCGTAGAAATTCCAGAAATTACTGATACCTTAACGTAGTCGTTTAATTTCAATCCATGAGTTGTTGCAGTAGAAACTGTTACTTCGTTTTTGCTAATATTACCGATGAGAGTATTCTTATAATTTGTTTTAAAACTATGATCTAAACCAGAACCAATATTAGTAAAATAAAGAAGGCTTGCAGTTGAACCAATACCAACATAAGATCCGGTTGTTCCAAGTCCAACAGGATATGTACTAATTCCAATAAGATCCGAAGTTAATTTGGTTGCATAAACTGTTGAGTTATTTGATAATGAATATGAAGCAATGCCATCATTAGAAACTGATATTGATGTTCCACCATTAAATGAATAGATAAGTTCATCTCCAGATTCTAATTTATGATTTGGAATATAAATGGACTTTGTTGGTATGGAGATTTGAGTTGCGCCAACTCCAGGATTTGAAAAAGTCAAAGTAGTCGAAATTCCAGGTCCTGCAGTTGTCCCTATTCCCAATGACTCAATTGGATTAAAATAAAGTTCTTTATTTAATTTGGAACCGTACTCATTTTCAACTTTGTATGTAAAATACAACTTTCTAGAAACTTCTGTTAATGCAGTTCCAACAGGATAACTTGAAATTCCTAAAGTTCCATTTTGATTTCTAAGAACTCTTATTCTTGAAGAAATCGGATCAATATTTAATATCTTAACTTGCTCATTTCCGATCTGATATATGTCATTTTCTCTTATGACAAAATCTTGAAGGTTGCCAGATACATTAAAATAGGTAACCAAACCGGTATAACTTGTTGACCCTATTCCAGTAGAGGAATATAAGATATTCACACTTTTTGAAATTTTTGATACTTGTTCTGATTCAAAATTGGAACTAATAATAACTGTATCTAAATTGCTAAAGTTATGGGGAGATGTTGAAAATGCAACATAATTTCCAACATTTAAAGATACTGGAGAAAACTCTGCATTAGAAATTTCTGTCGAAGCTACACTAATCGAGTTGATTTCTTTTCCTTTTATAAAGGATACACTTGCTCTTGGTTTTCTAGATGAAAGATCGGTGTCTTTAAAAATTATTTTATCGTTTACTTGATAATTCTTTCCACCGGTAACAATCCCAACAGAAGATATTTGTCCACTAGAAACTGATTTTACTTGAGAAATTTGTTTTCTAACCTTGTTAGGATCATATAAGAATTGATATCCACTTGTAGATTTTGTGATATTATAAGGAGTTGTATTTCTAATCCAACCCATTTGGTTGATATTAATTTCACTTTGATTTGATGTTTTTAGGAAATTAAACTCAATTGGTTTTGACTTATAAGAGTTTCCAATAAAATATGGGAAATATGGTAACTTGTAGTTTTTAAATGCACCTACAGATTCTACGGTGCTGTTAATAGTTGTAAAATATGCATATATTCCATTTGGATATTCTGGAGTTATGCAAAATCTCCCATTATACTCATCTAGATCGCCACCACCAACATATTCATAGTCATCAACAAAAGTTCCTGTTGGGTATAGTGATGTACTTGGTCTTTTTGGTTGGGATTTTAATTTATAACCAGAAACCATCGATTTTATAGGTCCTCCAGTTATAGTAGAATATCCATATGGACCATAAATTGGGTTTCCATCATAAGCCCAACCAATTATGGGAGAATGTGATATTGAAGTAATTTCTTTTCCATTATCAAATATTAAATCTGGTTCATAAAAAACTTTACCATCTTTATATCTTCTAGCCAATACAGATGATCTTAATTTTCTTGGAGAATATGCATGAAAATATTGTAAACCAAAGTTGGAAAAACTTTCATCTAAAATTCCATCGTCATCTGTAATTTGATTCGTCTGCAAATATCTTTCTACTAAATTAATATTCCAAGACTTAATATCTGCTTCAAATTTTGCTCCTATTCCGGCAGACAAAACATCAATAGTTGTATCAGATTCTGAATAACCGATTCCACCAGATATTACCTTAACTGAAGTTATTGCTCCATTTGAAACTATTGGAGTCAATATTGCTCCTCCACCAGATCCATTAATAACTAGATTTGGTGGTGAATTATAATTACTTCCTGGAATATTAATGATAACATCAACAATACTTCCATTATTGATAATAGGAGTTAATTGAGCTCCTTCTCCATTCAAAAGTAAAAATTCAGGTTGTCTATTATAATTTAATATTTCTTCGGAGCCATAAGATGATCCACCGTCCTGAATATGAACAGATTCAATGCTACCTCTAAAAATAGGTTGTAAGATTGCATTAAAATTCTGATTCGCTAATGTAGAAATCCCAATAAGACCTGATACAACGGCAGAAATTGGTTCATAATTGAATATATGTAGTCCGTTTCCAGAATCAACGAAGTTTACATACTCTTGTGTTTTATAATTAATATCTTTTGCCTGGGTTGCTGCAATACCAACCAAAGATAGTTTGAAATTGTCTTCATCTACTTTTGTTACATAATAAGTTGAGGTAGTAGACAATCCAACAACTGGGCTATCAGTATAATTATATGTTATAATTTCTCCACTTTCATATCCATGATTAGAAATTCTTACCGTATTTGATGCAGTGTCAATTCCAGAAGAGTTTGTTGTAGTCTTCTTGTTTTCATAATTACTTCCGTAATTAATTATTGATATTGATCCTATTTTTTTCTTTTTATTTGTGGATTTAAATCTATGGATTCCCTTTCCAGTATTAGTAATGGATATAGTGTTTATTCCTAAAATACTATCAGAATATGTTCTATGAAGTTTAACTTTCGTAGAATCAACAACAGAAACATAATATGATGAATTTGTTGATAATCCGCCGATAATTGTTTGTCCCTGTGGATCATATACAACTTGCTCATAATCCCTAAATTTATGATCCTCAATAAAAGTTATAGATGAATTAGAGGCATTGATAGCACCAGAAGTCTGGTTAGCATTTATATCTGAATAATGGTCAAATGAAACTAAATTTGCTTTAGCCTTTGCACCAAAACCATTGCCTCCATAAATTGTTATATTCGGTTCAGTTAAGTAATCAAATCCACCATCAATAATATCAATTCTTTCCAAAGAACCTTTGACCGAACAATAAGCAGTTGCACCCGATCCAACCGAATCTGATATTTGAAGCGTTGGTGGGTTTATAATATCATAACCAGAACCAGATGCTATGGGAGAAATTGACTCTAATGGTCCATAAAAGATATTGTCTTTTGACTTGTAATTAAGTATTTCTACACCATTTACCAAAATTCCAGTTGTCCCAGAAATAGTTTTGTAATCCTGGTCATTGGAATTTATTGGGTCAGATACTTTTCTAATAAGTTTTTGTGGTTCTAATTGTTTTGTTTCTAAAGAACTTTCAGAAACAAAAGAGGCAAATTCTAATTTATGATTTTGTATCGTTCCAGATACTGATAGGAATTTATTTGAGTATAAATTAGGTCTACTTTTTGAAAGTCTGATTGTAGTTTCGTTAACTTTTTTTATAAAGTAAAATCCTTCAGTTATTCCGGACAAAGTTCCAGAACCTGTACTTGATCTATAGAATACTTGATCTCCACTGTAGAATGGATGTCTACCAATGTTTAGATCAGTTCCCTCAAAGGTGCCAGAGAATAATAAAGCTTTATCGTTTACATTAATTTTTTGATTTAGATATGTTGGAAGAGATGGTGCGGCAACATATAATGATTTTTGATCATCGGTATAAACATTTTGAACATTTGTAGTATATTCAATAAGATTTGGATAATTAATTGATTCTAGTCTTGACAATATTTTTCTTAATTCATAATTAAAACTAACATCTAGAACTTCTTGACACGATACAATTATAGATTTTTTGTTATTAAAAGATACAACAAATGCAAATTTTTCTGCTCCTTGTCTCCCATTTGCGGGAATGATAGAAACCCTGTCTCCAATAACAAAAGAATGTTCGTCATAGAAGTTGACTATGTAAGAATTATTTGAAGAATCGAGTAATCTTATAGACTCTGATTCGTATGATGTTGATAGATTAAAAAACCAATTGTTAAACTTATAATCGTCTAAAGAATCTCCTAAAGTTTTAATGACAATAGGATCTCCTGAAGAAAATAGAGGATTTTTCTCAGATAACACTACATCTGACAATACTCCAGTTACTCTAAACTTAATAGTTCCCAAATCATCGGAACCATAAGCATAAACATTTGCTTTAATTTCGGATCCTTTTAAAATTGGTTGTGTGATTCCAGAACAATTTAAAAACTGTGTGAGCGTTTTATCTTTATACGTAACTACAAGTTGAGTTCCATTTTCTAAATCTACTAAAAGTTCTCCAGATTGTGGAAATCCTACAGTAGAATCAACATCAAGAGACGTTGAACTTGGTGTAAATGCGTCTACATTTACTGCTTTGTTAATAATATCGGTAATTGATATTGTTTTGGGGTGAATTGAAAAATCACCAAATATAGTTCCCTCAACGTCAATATCCCTTTGATATCCAGAATCTAAACTAATTACATAATATTCCTTTTCCCCTCTTTGAATTTTTTCAATTTGGGTTACTGTCCCTCTTGCTTTTGGTAAAAAAGAATTTTGATCTTGGTATATTGTTCTGTTTAATAAATTTAAAATATCTCCTTCAACTGCTTCAACTACCAGATCTTTTGTTACTTTATATTGTGCATCCGATGGTTGGATTAAATAATCTTGAGGTCTAATAACTTCAACATCTTTTCCATATAAGGCTCTAAACAAAATTTCAAAAGATCTTTCTGTTCCTTTTGATGAATAAAAATCTTTTGCTTGTTTTAGAAATAATCCTTCATTTAAAGATGAATAAAATTCTCTATCTTCAAATCCTGGCGTTAATTGAACTTTTAATTTTTTAAAAAACTGCTGAAGAAATAGAACACTGAGATTTGATACCTTAGATTTAGCAGTATGATTATCGGATAAAGAATTTGAAAAGGTTAAACTACCGGATCCTTCTAAAGAGGTTATTCCACTAAATCCTCTTATACATCCAGTGAAAGATGTTGAGGTTTTTTCTGTATATGTAATTATTTCAGAATTTATTAAAAGAAGACCATACGAATCTGGAAATCCTGCAGTTGACTCCACATTAATCGTAGTATCAACAAATGAAATATCAGATGTAAGTGTGGTAGAATCTACCAAATTAGATAAGTTATCTACTTTTATGTACTTGTCAAGGTTTTGAATCAAGTCATAAGAAGCCCCTTGATATTCCAAAGACAAATAATATTGTTTTAAAAATTCTGATACAAGAGGAAACTCAGTTTTTACGTACTCTGGAAGTTGGTTTTCGACAACTGAACTAATTTGGATTCTTGTTTCTGTCATTTTATATTCTTACGAGGTCTCCGTTTAAATAACTTGATGTTACCGTGTATGACGATCCTGAGATATCAGAACCAGAAGATATTTCATCTGATACCATATTTAACACACTAGAAGATGCATCTAATTGTAAATATAAATCCTGCAATCCAATAACATCATTTGATTTTGGTGATGTAGAAATTTGAATAACAGGTTCTCCTCCAACATTTTTTGCTGCTGAAGTAATATTTACTGGATTTAAAATAATCTCCCCTCTCTCATAATCAATCCTTCCTACATTATCTCTCACTATTGTAGGAGTATTATTTGAGGTTATTGTAAAAAAGAATATCCTACCAGTTTTTCCATCAGAGTTTGGAATATCTGACAAGTAAAGAGTTGATCCTATAGAACTGACATTAAATCCGGAAGATTTAATATTGTATCCACTCATTTTATTGATATGAAATGCATTTCCATAACAAATCTCATAGTCAGCGAATTGATTTAATAGTGGTTTTAAATCTCTTCTGATCACAATCTTTGTGATGTTAGATGTTATTGATACATGACTGTCATCAATTAACTTTAAAAACTTACTATATTTAAATCTTGCTCCATATTTGTTTAACTCCGTAGAGTCTGCATAAGAATTAATGTTTTGAGAAATAATCGTTTTTAAATAATCAGAATTCGGTGCAGAATTTACATTATAATAAACTGATGCATCATACTCAACATAGAGATATTTTAGATCTAAAATTTCAGGAACAATTCCCGCTACACTATATTTTTTTAAACTATTCTTAATATTATTCTTAACCTGACTAGAAACAAAATTTCCATTAATTGGTTTGATTGATATAAAAACCTTACCATATTTTGGTGGACTTAAATCTTCTCCACCAAAAACAGATATTGATTCTGTTTCTGGGTAGATCATAGGTACAATTGTTTCATAATCTGTTGCAGTTACCGCCCTATTTTGCGATGCATAGATTCTTGGTGCATATTTTTTTATAGAATCTATAGACTCTATATTTTCACCACCTCTCGCTTCAGTATTTGTGGTAATTAAAGAGATTCCTGTGGTAATAACACGATTATTATTGTCAACTATTCTTCCACTAAAGTTGAAAGAAGAAACTCCGTTTGCATCCTTTCCGGAGGATGTTACGTAAGAAACCTCAATATAATTTTGATTATCAAGTTTAGTGCCAAAAACACCATCGCCAAAAATTAATTCATATCTCTGATCTTCAACTTCTTGAATAAAGAATACTCTCGAATTTGAATCAACGTCTAAAAGACTTGATGAAAGTGTGAATTTTCTTTTTACTGTACTTGATTGTGTATTTCTAACTTCTACTGAAATTGATTGTGTATCAATATTTGCATTGTCTAAAATGAATTTTTGATTTGGATTATTTGAGTTAACAGTAAATGATTTAATTAAAAATGTTCCTTCATATACATTGATATTATCAAATAAAGCTACACCATTCACAACTGGTTTTGTAATATCCTCTGGAATGGTGAATGAATAGTTTTGACTCCCAAAAGAATTACTAGATGTACAAACTGTACCTTTCTTAAGGGTTAGTGTAATTGGTTTAGTTGTAAACCCTGTGGTGTCAACAAAAAAAGAAATATTTGCTCTCGATGACGTTCTTGATCTTGGAACGTAACCAATATTTCTTGCTAAAGAGACAACATTTTCTCTTAACGTAGCACTATCAATAAAAACCTCATTGCTAACCATGTTAGCGTTATATGAGGTGATGTATGTATTGTAAGCTAAAACGTCAATTAAAGTTGAAAGATTGGATCCTTCAAAATCATAATCAGTAAAATTTGAATTCGCTCTTAAATAATCGCGAATTGAACTTTTTATTTGATCGAAATCTAGATTCGTAAAATTAACTAGTGCCATTTATCGTGTTGGCTGAAGTGCAAATGATAACTGTTGTGGAAGAACATCAATACCAACAATTTGATAGTTGATGGTAACATTAAATTCATTTTCATCATAATTGGGAGAAACTATCACATCAATTAAATTCACCCTCGGTTCATAACTTTCAATTGTATTTTGAATTTCGTCTTTAATTATTGAGGCAGATATCTCATCAACATTTTCAAAAAGAGAACGACTAACTTTTGATCCTAAATTTTCGTTAAAAAATTTTTCTCCTGGATATGTAAACACCAAATTACGAATAGAGCGAGCAATAGCAGTCTCATTTTTCAGAGCAATCAAGTCATAATTGACTGGATTTGCCTGAAATGTCATACTCAGGTCCTTAAATGCTTTACTGACCCGCTCTAAAGGCATAAAAATGTATAAAATCTGTATTATTTATTCGTGTTTTTTCGATTCGTAGAGAGGCTCTGTGCCATAATCCCAGTCATCATAATCATCATCATTGCGAATTTGTGAGTGTATTTCGTTTTGATGAAAGAAATCGTGTTTTTTGGGAGTCAATTCATCATTTGCGATCTCGCGAAGCATTTTTTGCTTCTGAATTTGTGATTCCCAACCATATTCACTACTCAAATAGCGAGTTCCCCACTCACTTTCCATAAAATTTTGGTCTTTATCGACTTTTTTGGTCATTGTTTGCTCCTGATTCGTTAAAATCAGAACTTTTTACGGGGTTGCTATCCCGAATATCAATATAAAATCCCTTTCTGAGATAATCCTCATCACTAACAAACGTAAAACTATCTATTTCCTCTACTTCTTCCCCTTTCCAAACAGGAATTGCTACAGAATTACCATATCGAAAGTCTGGATTGCGTCTAAAATGAACCTCAATGAGTTTATTTCCTATAAATTCACAATTAATCCATTCATAGTTCCCTTTTAACTCATTTAATATATCTGGAAATGGAATTTTCGCATCTATTTTAGTCCACTTTTCCCATTTGTACAATAAATTATCATCATCCCTCTCGCCTAATACTACAAGATCTGCTTTCTTATCTCTAAAATCAACACTTATATGATCACCATAAAATCTTTGACACCAAAATTCAGACGGATGAAAGTGATCAGTATATTTGTAAATCCATTCTATACGAGAAAATCGTCCCATACCAAGTAAATTAATACTTGGTCGAACGATATAATGGTCTGGAGATGGAACAGACACGCCTACAGGACCACACAGATACCTTAGAGAGTGTGATAAAAAGAGTTTGTTATACACCCACAGATCTTCTTTATGAATTGAATTCCATTCATCTACTGGATCTGCATAGTACATGAGTCTATATTATTTCTATGAAGAGTATAATTCTTCTGAATACGAATATCGGAGTTTTTAAAGGTCCAACATTCTCCATTACTATCTAGGAAGACAACCCATTCTAAATCATGTTCTTGAGATCGATCGATCATAAAAAAAGCCCAGCCTTTACCTTTAGGGGTAATGACTGGGATTTGAGGATTAAGTTGAATCACCGACCTTGACCGCGATATCTTTTCTTACGTCCATTACGAGAGGTTGCACTGAGCAATGTGCGAGCAGAACGTCCTTGACGAGTCTTCTTCGGTGCTCCTGGTTCAAAGATAGTTTTATTGGATCCGCCTTTAGCCATTTGTAATTTCCTCCATTTCTAATTCATTAAGATCAATGTTTTCTCCCGAGTAAAAACGCTCTGAGAAGTCTTGTAAAATCTCACTACAGTCTTCTATAGTGAGATTTGTATAAATTTTACGCCCTTTATATAAAAGATTGTAAAGTGTACTCATTAGATTACGCGAGTTTTTTCATGTCCTACTCTAATACGAGGATCGCACCAGATTTCAAAGCCCGCATCTTTAGCATCAAGACAGAATGAAACATCCTCACCACACATATCCTGAACTGCACCAGATTCAAAGACTTGCATCTTTGGAGCAAACCAAGGATATTCGAGATTTTCAAATACTCCTTTCTTGATCAGAACCCAACCAAATCCAGTGTAATCAACTGTGAAAGGCTTTCTACGCTTTTGAATAGAATCAACGGTTTCATGATTCATGACACCACCATTCTTGCGGAAGTCATCTTCTTCTAACCAGTGTGCTACTGAGGTCGTGTGACCATCTTCTGTGGCATACCAACCAGCAACAATCTCTTTCTCTTCCCCTTCTTCATTCAGAGCAACATCACAGAGTTGCCAGAACTTTTCTGTGTTAAAGACAATATCCGAGTCAATCCAAAGTTGATAATCATATTGAAGTTTACCGTCCCAAGGAATTTGCTTTGGTCCACGAAGTACATTTGCTCCAAGAACTTTACAACGTGCAAAGTTTACCATTGAAGAGTAATCTTGAGAAATCTGAATACTCATATTGTTTTGCACAAGATCAAAACAGAGTTGTACAAATGCTTTTAGAAAGATAAACGAACATCCTCTACCAGGAAGACAGAAGATAATCGACTTACCTTTCATTCTTTCTTTAATTGCATCATAATCCCATTCTTGTTCTTTGGGTTTAGGTGCCGTTGCTTTAATCGTAAATCCTTTTGCCATAAGTGAAATTAACCTTCAGATCAATTTTATCAGTCTATATATGCTTTTGTCAATTCGCCTCAATGAGAAGAATTGAGTAATACTTCCTTATTCAAATAAAGTTCTTCATAACTTAAATCTTCTTTTGTAAGATCCAAATCAAGTAACTCAATCATTCTGTGCATCATCTCCCAGGTTTCAGAAAATTTACTCTCTGATAAACTGTGATAAATGCACCGATCCTTTGCGTATATGTGATAAACCTTTTCAGTCATAAAAATATTTTCCGGAATTTTTTTCAGTACTTTTTACTTTGTAACCGCATTATATATCAGAACCAATAAAAATCCTAGGGGCACTCCGATAATCGTAAAGCACTGTCGTGGATACCTTATTAACCATCCCGCAAAGACAACCTTCCAGAAATTCCAATAAGGTCTACTTCTTTTTCTTACGTGCCCCATTTGCTTTTGCTTGACTCTTGTAACTCTTACAACGTTTATCTGGGCGGGACTTACCGTTCTTATGAATCCAACGGGTGAACATTTTTATCTCCGGAAAAATTTTATGAGATTGATATTTAGAGGTCGATTTGTCACCTCTGTAGGTTAGGGTAGTTTGCTTTTTTTATATACGCAACGCCGCGCCACGCTATAAACAATCGGCGGCAATTAACTGCCGGATCACTGATATCACCAAGTATAACATAAGTGCCCCTCACAGTCAAGCAAGGGGCACACAGTTACTATCAGAACTCGATGCTATCTGCAGTGGGTTCAGCATAAGCAATCGACTGCTGATTGTCCTCGGTGAGAGTATCAAGGATCTGCAGAATCTCACTGCCAGTGTTACCTTGAGCCAGCAGAGAAAGCATCACGGTCTTGGACATGTTGTGTTCTTGAGTGTTAGTTAGTGTGTGAACAGTAAGTGTCTTTATAGGGCGCATCTTATTCCTCTTTGTTGTTACTTAAGGAGTTCAGGATGAATGAACTTAATCTCCTTAATCAGTTGCTCGTCGCTGATACGCTCAAAATCAGATTCCATCATCATGTATAGAGTCTCTTGCATATCTTCCAGACTCATATTATCAATCAGTGTGTTGAGGTAAGACTCAAGAAGTGCAGGACGATTGGTGATTTTCATAGTCACTTAGTAAGGAATGAGTGAGTGTTACTTAAGACTGATAATCACGCAGAAGGCATAACACCTTGGATCATCAATTCGCAGTTGGATTCGGTCCACTCTGCAGCAACGATTTCACTGTGCAGAACATCACCTTCAGACCACTCATTGTGCAGACGCTCATACCAGGCGTCGAAGAGTTCCATACTCTGAGCGGCGAGAACTTGGAAGGCATTCTCGATAGCGAAGTTCAGAACGGTTTGAGACATTTAAGGTCGTTTGAGTTGGTGTCTATACTACTGATGCACTTTGAAGGGCCCAGTATTGTTCACTGAACCGGTCTTAAGTGTTACTTAGAAGTCGAACACATCGCTATTGATCTGGATGACATTTACAGCAGGATCATTCCACTCAACACCATCAGGAGTTTGTGTCATGAATTCGCTGATATTTGCAACGAACTGCTTATAGTCAACACAACGACGAGCGATGTTATACAAACCCTCATCATTGCTGATCCAGAGTGCAACATTCCAGGTCTCATAATTCTCCCACCCGTTATACGAAGTGTCGAGAACATTGCTTTGGAAAGTGGTGCTCACTGTGTGGGTTTCGTCCTTACACTACTGATGCACTTTCAGGGGCCCAATAGTGTTCACTGTGCGTCCCTATGTGTTACCAACGGTCGGGAGTTGACAGGTCTTCCACATAAGCCTCACACCTCTCAGCTGGTTCCAACTTGAATAACTTCTCCCAGTCAATCTGATGCGGGTCAAAGTCAGGAAACGCAGAGATGTCTAGGGTGATGCGATAACGTACCTTCTGTGCTTGTGAATAGGCAACTGACATAAGTGCGCTCCTTTGTGTTATGAGAGTACTATAAGATGCCTGGGCGTAAATGTCAAGGTCTATGGGGATATTTATGAGCGGGGTGTGGATTTTTTTGAGGGATCTGTGTGGATTTTATGACCCGGGATTTGACAAAGTGTGGGTGAGTGTGTTATAGCTCGCAAGGTAAGATAACGACCCAGAGAGACATTAAAAGACTCATAAGTTCTCCACCATTCTAACACTTTTCCACAGGTTTTTCCACACATTTATTATACTTTTTCCACAACATTGTGGAAAACTAATATCAGTATTTCGACACTTAAGTATAAATAACGCAGACACATTTTTTATCAATTCAGTGGCATATATCTACTCAATCACCAACCTTCAGAATAGCAAACTCTACGTCGGAAAGACTACGCAACCCAACCCATATGATAGATGGAAGCAACACCTACAGAACGCAAGAAGTAAGGATAATTTAGCAGAGAACAATTCATCTCACTCTATGCCTATTGTTCGTGCCATATGTAAGTACGGAGCAGACAACTTTAAGTTTAGAGTATTGGAAGAATGTAGCGATGATAATGTTAATGAACGTGAAACCTTTTGGATAAACAAACTTGATACTTGTGGTAAGAATGGGTATAACATTACGTTAGGTGGTGATGGTGTAAAGAAACCACAAAAGTATTGGGCAAATCATCCACATTCTAAAGCAGTGAGTTGTTATACATTAGAAGGTGAATGGGTTAGAGACTATGAGACTATGGGATTAGCAGCAATAGATGTAAGCGGAAAGAAAAAAAGTTCACCTATTCGTTTTTGTATTAAAGGTGTTACATTTCAGGCATTTGGTTATAGATGGGCTTGGAAAGGTGAACAACCTAAAGTAGTAGAAAAGAGAGTGAATGTTCGCGGTGTTGTGTATGGTATCAATCCAACATTAGGACGCAAAAAGATGTGGAAATCACAAGCAGATGCTGCAGAAGAAATAACTGGAAATCGTAAGAATAACTCTAATCTTTTACTTTCAATACGCAGTCCTGATAATAACAAATGGCAAGTAAATGGGTGGTATTTGTTTAGATCAAAACCAACAGATTGGAAACCAGCAACAAAGACAAGATCAACAGAACACTATAAAAAAGCAGCAGCAATATCAAATGAAAAAAGAAAGAAACCTGTCTATGGAGTGAATATTAAAACTGGCAAAATCGTAGAGTTTGAGAGTATGAGCGAAGCATCATTTTTTATCAAAGGTGAAGGAAACTACAAAGGAGTTGCTAACATCACCAACAACATTGAACGTATAAAGAATGGGCAAACTTGGTGCAATGCTTATGGTTACAGATGGTACGAAAAAGCATAAAAAAAGAGGGTGTAATCCCTCTGTTGTTATTGATTCTCAACTGCAAAAGATTCGATCCCATTCACTATTCGATTCCCTAGATTTGCTATCCCATTGAATCCAACTGTTGAAAGAATGATACCAACGACTACACCTATAAAGAACTTTGACATTATACTAGGTGAGCAGGACTACCACAAGAAAGATAAAACTCAACCATCCTCTTTGCTTCATCTAATGTAGAGAATGATTGCTCTCTCCACTGTTGCTGATACGGTGTAAAGTAACGGATCTTGAACATCATTTTGTTGAATAAAGACAGGAACTAACTTTACCTGGAGTTGCGATAACTTGTCCTCCTTTCTCTATACATTGTGCTTCTACTTGTGTATTTCTAACATTGATAATACCAAGAAGAAGTAAGAGAAAAAGAATACCTCCAATAATGATGATTACGTTCATTTGGAGTTGTTCTTTGTTCATAAGATTTCAGTTCAAACGCATACCAGAGAAGAAAGGAAGTGGACCACCTTCATAGTTAATGAACCATTGACCTTTCTTCTGGAAGACATACTCATCTCCACAGCCGTGTGCTTGAAGAAGTGCATTAAGACGCGATTTTGTGGTGTTTGATTGATACCCACCATCGAACAATTCGATCCAGGTTTCGCCAATTCGGGCAATCAAATTACCGTACAGAAAGACATCACTGGAGTTGGTATAGTTGATGACTTCAGTGTTATCTTTCTTCCAATCCTTTTGATTCAGGATTGCATCATTCATTTGCTTTTCGATGACTCGCATTGTGCTTTGTGTGTTGCTTATACTACTGATGCACTTTCAAGGGCCCAGTTTCAATCAGTGATAACATAAGATCCTTCAACACTACAAAACTCCATCAAATAATAATCAAGGTTAATACCTAATTCATCAGCAACGGGATAACATTCTTCATATTGTTCTTGTGAAAGAATAAAGTAATTCGTCTCAATCTTTGTCAATTTGTCCACCTTTGATTTCGACATTTTCAAGAACGGTAACAATTTGATTCGTCGGAGTAAGGTAGTCAATCTGAAGAACATTCGGTGCGATTTCAGTAGAGCCAATGATCGCAGATGCAAGGAGAAGTTCAATCATAATCAGTCGAAACGTGAAGAAAGATCAGGACCAGGATTTTCGAGATGTGCTACACTATCGGCAACAGATTCTTGAGAAAGTGCAAACTGAACCTTTTTTCCATTGTAGTAAATGTCAAAGACAGATTGCACATAAGGTGTTAGATTACCTTCAGAATCCCAGGCATTTCGTGTATGTGAAGTCTCAACGATTTGGTAGACTTTAGAGGTGAGAGGTGAAACGTAAGTGCTCATACTACTACTGCACTTTCAAGGGCCCAGTTGTTACACTTTCAATCATTTCATTCACATATTCTTCGTCATAGAACTGCGAAATCTCTTCGATTAACTCTTCTGGAAGTGAGAAGTCGCGGCGGATGTTTTCTTCAATCGTTTCGCTTGCAAATTGTACCAAACTGTCGAGGTCCATACCATCAACAATCGACTCAACGTAGATTGCAAGCAGTTTATCGTATTGGTCTTGAGTAAGTTCCATTTTGTTTGAGAAATTGGGGAGGGAAATCATTGAATAACAGTGTTCACATTCGGGTCAAAAGTAACTTCAGAGATCACATCAAAATCATCAGTCATCTTGACATAATTCCAGAGAGTGTCAGTCTCATCATCTACATTTTCCTGATAAAGGTGAATGAAACCGTTCTCATCTTGCTTTACATATGCACCATCATAATTCTCATCATCGAATACATAACCAGATGCAATCAGTGCTTCAATGAAAGTCATAATCTTCACCAGTTAATGAGTGTAGCAATGTTCCCAAGTTTATTCTGTTCGTCTACAATCTCCATCGCGTGATTGTATGTCTTGACGGAAATGTAACGTGCTTTTCCTCTTGTCTCTGGAAACAGATTCAGTTTGTCAATGATACGAACTGTGTTGGTATGTTTCATTTCAGAACGTGGCGATAATCAAGAGATTTGATGCACCAACCATAGGCAGTTGTAATCTCTTCAACTAAATCATCCTCATCATCTGCCTCCCAGATTTGACCGATTGTTGCTTGAGTGACATAATCAAACTCCAAGAATCCATCACATTCTGCATCGTGTTCTGGGGATTGAGGATCACCACAATAGGGACACTCATCATCAAAATCAAACTCAATATCAGTAACTTGGAATTGCATCAAACTGCACCTGCCATAAAGTTGTATTCTTGCACCAGGTTAATGTTATCACCAGTGATCACATATTCAAGTGCCAGGCGATCATCAATCTCACGTTGTGCATCTTTTTTGGTCAGACACTTTTGAGAGATCGTATCAATACCCTTCCAAGAAAGAACCTTGAGAGTGTAGTTGGAACAATCCTCAATCGGATAGAAACCGACGATCATTGTACCGTCTTTAGACTGAAGCGTAGGAAACTCAATCATCGTAGGAGTGGTGTTCATACTACTGATGCACTTTCAAGGGCCCAGTTTGAATCAGAGACCGTTAATGTAGTCAGCAAGTGCATCTTTGTACTCTTTTTCAGTCTCAAAGATGCGACCGTGAATGTTGAGAGGAAACTTCTTCTCAACACCTGCAGCTGCTACCATTCGGCAGTCTGCTTCATCGTAACCCATTTCAATCAGGTTTTGAACGTAAGGATTGTAGTTTGTCATACTACTGATGCACTTTCAAGGGCCCAATTACTTGAACGTTGCATTAACTCCAACAATTTTAGCAGTCGGGTTTCTGATTTGTGCAGTTTCGCGGGCATCTTTCGGAGAGTTAGCATACACTTCCTCTTTGAAGACTTTGCCGCCCACGTATAATTGTACTTCATATTTCATAGTGTTTGAAACTCCTGTGCTTCTTTGATGTTAGAATCGAAAAACTTTTGCAGAATGGAACTGATCACAGGTTGCCATTCTTTATCTTTAATTAGGTCACGATTTTGTGCTTCAACAAGAAACTTAAGGATGCAAGTCTCTTCATTAGCAGTGAACTTAACACGAGTGAATGTGTAACCGTCAGTCATCAATCATCTCCGAAGTTATTAACAAGAAAGTCCTCAAGTTCACAAAGTTCCACCTCATCCAAGGAGGAAATGTAGTTGTGCAAAGTATCTACCAAGACCCCATTATTCTTTTGGCAGGTTTCATACAGAAACTCAAAAAGTTGCGTTTTGTTAGTCATAATCAAACCAGAGAAAGTTCAGGGGCAGGTTCTACCTTAAATGTACCAAGTCGGTTGCAAGTAATACTCACAGCGTGAGCAGGAGCACCGAGTTCATCAACAACTTCCCACCAATCTTCACCCTCTTCAATGACAACATATCCGAAAGTTCCAGGTTGAGAGAGTTGACGACGACCACACTGTTTGGCATCATTTACATCATCAAATCGTTGCTTACGATTAAACCAACCGTTTCGTGCAACATCATCAGAAGGACCGAAAGTAATGCAAAGAAAGTTAGACATAATCAGTTAGCGTACAGTGGGAGTTTCTTACGGAGACGGATTGAATCATCAATCACCTCACCAATCTGTTCGTAAATGTAGTCGGAACCGCCTACATCAGCGAGCACATCTTGAGTGAAAAGAGAAGAAAAATACTTCTCTTGATTGTCTTCACCATCAAACTCAACAACATCGTGTTGAGTGAATACAAACGCAGCACAGGGAGCGTTCTCACCTTGTACCTCAATCATTTGGTTGATAGAGTCACGAAGTTCAGAAAGTGTGCGGTACATAATCAGTTTTTGTTGCGAGGGTTAATGTCAATTAAGCGGTCAAGTGCTTCACCAATCGTAGAGCGAACTTGCTCATCTTTCAGTGATACTTGCTCATACACTTCGTAAAGGGAAATGTAAATGTCGTCCCATTGAGTTTGTGTCATAATCAGGCAGGAAGAATACAGAAAGTGCCACACCAGTTGCGAACCCATTGTAGAGTTTCGTAGTAAGATGTGCGCGGATTGCTCATCTCCATTGTAGAACCATTGCGGGGATTGTGTGCAACGGCAACAAAGAGATTATCGCACTCTTTATCAGTGATCTGCTCAATCCACATTTGATTGACTTTGCCTTCCTTCCAATCGGTGTGGTAGGAGTAGACTTCGGAAACGATGGTGTTGCTCATACTACTGATGCACTTTCAAGGGCCCAGTTTCAATCACCAGCGGCCTTGTTGGATGAGAATCTTTTTGATTTCAGTATAAATGAACTGACGAAGTTTAGTGTCGGTAGTGTTATCAAAAGCATAATAAAGACGATTCAAATACTCATTCTGTGTGACACCAATGTTACCATCACCACCGATCTCATTGAGTGAGGAACCTGCTTTAGCTTTGGGTTTTCCCCAATTCCCAGTTATGCGACCTTCAGTACGAAGTTTAGGGCGAATCTTTGAGAGGTTAGAGTAAGTCATTCATCCTCCTCATAAGGGAACATTTCATCATACTCTTCATCAGTCAGAGTAAGATACTGAACATTAGCATTCTTGTGTTCTTCAGCATACATTAACTGATAATGAGCGAAAGAAGAAGGGTCAGAACTAGCAAACTCTAACAGACCATCAACAAAACAAAGGTAGTTCATTTTGCGTACAAATAACCACCCGACCAGTCTGCGTTCTCCAGCAGATATTCACGATCTTTAATCAATCGCAGATCGTAGCGAACACCTTTGGCAGGAGATTTCCAAGTGGCAGACTTATACACTTCGCCAGTGTTCTTGTCAACGAAGCAATGAACACTACGCGATCCACCACCACTCACAAAGATGACTTTATGATACTTTTTACCAGTCTCAATGGTATAATCAATGTCGCACTTGCCAGACTTGAGTTCATCAATCTTGCGCTGATGATACTCTTGATTGTCAACATCATTCACGAACTTTTGATGACCGCGAATAGAATACTCACGATAATTGTCCTTCAGTGCTTCAATCAGCAGCAGAGTATTCTTGAGGACATTCTCTGCAATGGTTTGTTGTGCCTGTGCTTGCATTGTAGTTGTGCTCATACTATGGATGCAGTTTCAAGGGCCCAGTTACATTCACCAATTCTTTTGGAGTGTAAAGTTTTGACGACTAAACTCTTCACGGTTCACGATCTTGTATGATCCAAACTTGTTAGTCATTACATACCCTTCGTGATCGCTTAATTCTCCATCAATCTCACACGAAATATCGGTGTCAGACTCAATGAAGAAGAACAAATCCATCTTGATAGACTCAACCAACTTCCACAAACGCAGCAGGTTGATGTCAACATCATAATTTTCTGCAATCTCGTGCTCGCAGACCTCCTTACCCTCACGAATGTAGGAATTGATGACTTTTTTGAGTTCTGCTGCTTGTTTGTCACTCACAAACGTGCAAAGCGTGCTCATTTGCTTTGCAAACTTGCAGAAGTCTTCAATATCATCACGATGTGGGCAAATAGATGCTTCAGGTTGCACCCATTTCACATCCAGGGTATCAACAAACTGTTTGCTGATAGGATGTGCAACAGCATTGCGAAGATCATCCTCACAATCATACTCGGTGTGAGGTGCAATGATTACACTTTGCTCAATCACCTCATTGAACTTGTAAGTGATCGTATTGGGGCGATAAGTATCACTCCCAGCAAAACCAATAAAATCACCTTGATAGACATAATTTGTGCGAGGTAGACTATCAAAGCAAGCGTGAAGAATAGACGCAACTTTGCCCTGATGGTTCGCATCAATTTCATCGTGAGAATGATTGATTTTGATCTTTACTTTATTGAACACAGATTTGGTGCCCACAAAGAACTTACCATTTGCAGGATTGCGACCCCACACAATAGCAGGAGCACCATCAATCTTTACACTGATGCTAGAGTTTGCTTCGTGCATCCAATCAAGCACGCTCAAGTTTCCAGTCAAAACTTCATCTTCAGGATGCTCAAGGTGTTTGTTTTGCATTGGTTGCTTACTCATACTACAGATGCACTTTCAAGGGCCCAGTATCAAACTTGCATCAGTTTAGCAAGACGATTGCGAATATCAAAGAGTTCCATTTCATCCATATCTACATCATCAAGACCAACAGGAGCGAACTCTCCAAGATTTACACTTCCATCTTGCATAATAGGGGCATAATACAACTCATCGCCATCTTCTTGCGACAGAGTATAAACACAACTGTGACCAGGAACAGTGAGAAAAATCATTGGAGTTTTTAGGAACAAAGGTACAATAAAGGAGCACCCGCTAAATTGCAAGTGCCCCTGTGGCAGTTTATCAGGCGGAACGACGCTTGCTGGTTTTGGTAACTGTAGCAGGTTGCTCCACTACATCAGCAGGAGAAAGTTGTGCTTTACCAAACTCAATCAGTGTATCAACAAACTTCAGAAATTGAAGAGTTGCAACACGAACTTTCTCACTTCCATTGTTCTCATTAAAGGAACGAATAAAGAATTGAACTACACCAACAACAACCGCACTGATAGTAGCGATGTTCTTGACAAGAGTATCAACAAACGTCCAGTAAAAAGTCATAGTTTGTGTTAGAAACTGCAGTGAGAGCGGTGCCTCACATCATAGATGCACTTTCAGGGGCCCAGTTCAATTCATCGCAGATAGTAGTGGATTGTTGATGCGATCTTGTGCGATCTTAAAGTATTTTTCCTCCATTTCAATTCCAATGAACTTTCTGTTTGTATTCATACAAGATACACCAGTTGTTCCACTACCCATACAAGGGTCAAGAACAGTATCACCCTCATTAGAAAATGTGCGAATCAAATACTCATAAAGAGCAATAGGTTTTTGAGTTGGGTGATACTTACCTTCACTTTCAGCAGTCTTAAAATACAGGACACTACGAGGATACCTCAATCCAGTATCATTTTTAACATGAACTGCCTTTGTCTGCACACCATAGGATTCAGTATCTCTCACAGCAGTTCCTTTATCATACGGTGTCCCTTGTGTCATTTGTGGATTGTATGTTGGTTGTTTCTTATAGAACACCACAATATCTTCATGAGCACGAAGCGGTTGCTTTTTGGCATTTAGATAACCAGTTGCCTTTGACTTTTCCCATACCATCGTATATCTGAAATCACGATAGTTTGAAGAAATCAAAACACTTGTAAATGGTTGTGCTGCTGTGGAGATAATGGCACAATTTGGCTTACAGATGCGATCAATATGATCCCAAAATGTAGGGTAATCAATGATAGTATCCCATTCATTCCTCTTATTCAGAGTTCCGTATGGGAAATCAGTCAACAATAAATCAACGCTTTGGGGTTCAATCTGCCCCAAAACGTTGAACATGTTATCATTGAACAACTCAATCATTTCTTCAACCACTCCACAAACTTATTGACCTCTTGAATATCCAGTTGGAAATCGGTATTATACTCTTCCATGTAGATTGCACGGGTTGCGTTACGCTTTTTGTGCTTATTGACGATAAAGACATTCACCTCTTTACCAGTCATTTTCTTGAAATATGCACAATAATAATTGAAAGAATCTTGCGATACGCACTCTTGACCAGCAAGAATAGCATACTCTACATTATTAGGGACATCAGGAGATGCGTCCAATTCAATAAAGTCTAGCACAGCACGTTTGAGATAGCAAGCATCCAAATAGCACTTGGATTCAACTGCTTTTACCATCGCACCATCGCGATAGATGTGCTTATCAACTTGAAGATTCTTGAGGCAAACACCATCAATCTCTTCAGTTCGCTTATAGTCATTCTTCTTTGCTTCAAGACTATTATCAGCACAAATACGCTGAATAAAGTTCTCAAAGATTACACCAGATGCGTTTCTTGCTTTACCACCACCATCCTCTTTATGCAGGCGAGGAAGATCCTCAACTTCAGCATTGTAAGCATCAATGATTAGATTGAGGTTAGACATGTAATCCAATGTTCTATTAGTGATGCACTTTCAAGGGCCCAGTTTCAATCGACGGGCAGTTGTGCTACACTTTTGCCCTTCTTATGATCATCAATAAACTTTCTTGCAGATGCTTCAGTCCTACACACTTTGAGTTGCTCTCCGTTGTGAATGATCATCAGTTGATTACCATATGGAATGGCTGCATAGTTACCCTTACCGACAATAAATCCTTCTTTCATACTAGGAACCTCTTTTCATATTCAAGCAGATCAGATGGGGCAGGAATGATGTTGTCATCATATTCTACAGCAGTTTTCCAAGTTGCACCATTTTTTTGATACAATTTGATGCCAAGATGTTGATATTTGAGATGAGTTGGAATATGAACTTTGTAGTCGATTCCATTATTCTCTGTCAGCATACTTAAGCGTCTATTCTCATCCTTTGTAACAGTAATTGTGGAGCAGGACAACCAGAATAGATTCTCAAATACATCATAGTCTGACAGGTATTTGTCTGGATGATCCATAATCATTCGACCGATGAATTGCGGCGACAAACAGTGATCGTGAGTGCGCTCTACAGGATTATCCTTTGCTGTCTCACTTATCAGGCCAAGGTGATTGACTTGTCCACAATCAAACACACCAATGTAGTACAATCTTGTGATGGGTCGAAAGAAATCAGGATCTCCCCAGTTGTCTACATTTGCTGCCATTGAGTTAAATGTAGTTTGGCAGTATGCTTTCCAGTTCTTGGGGTTCATTTTGAGAAAAATTGGTGATTTGGTTGCGCTGGATGAGTTCTAGGTCGGTTGCAGTGAAATTGCAGAAAAATCAGGGTCTGACCCCTGATGGCCACTTGAGTCTTGAGTGAGACTCACCGCCTCATCTGTAAGGTTGACCCTTCTCTGCTTGTTTTCTTCTCCATTCTCTCATATAAAGAGCGTGAGGTGATACACTTTCTTCTGGTGCATATTTACCCTTGTTTGGCGGTATTCTACCTTTAAGACTTTCCTTCATTTTGACTATACTTTCTTGAGTATGTTTTCTTCCGTAGAAATGATTTTTACTTCCCATTCTACTTTGAGACATTCTACTCCTTGTTGTTTCCGTGAGAGTTGCTCCAGAAGTTCCATCACCACCATTAGTTCTGTTCCAAAGAATACCAGTTCCTAAATCTTTTCTACCCAATACATTGATTAGATAGATTTCGTGCTTAAATGCGTCCTCTTCGTTATCGAAATGTTTGAGGATTAAAACTCTATCTACTGGAGGAACAAAAACATATCCTTTGTGGTCTCTATATGCTCTTTTATCTTTTCCCTTACCAATGTAGTAAGGTGTTCCGTCCTCACGCAGATATGCGTAGGTGTAGTATTCTTTCATCGTAAGTCTTGGCGTGACTATTAGTATTTATAGCATAAATGTGGGACTTACGCAACCAATCCGCCAAGACTTACTGTTGCTGCCCACACTCTATTTACCGCCGCACTACACTATCAACCATCTCACCTTTCTCAAACACAGCATCAACGACTCGCTGAAGTGCTCGCTCTGTAGATACTCCAACTTTGGAATATACAGGCACAACACAGAGACCGAACACCTTCTCTTTGCCACCAAGGCGAAGAACACGACCAATAGTTTGAGTCATTTCGATCACATCCATATTGCGAAGAAATACAACAGCTTCTAGTTCGCTCACATTGATTCCTTCACTCAAGATAGAGCGATGGAAGCAAACAAACTTCTTGTTAGGATCACGACCCCAAGCATTGAGTGTATCAAAAAATACCTCACGATTCACCTTCTTACCATCAATAATCGCTCCAGTTTTTGAGGTGATATAGAGGTAAGAATAACCACGCTGATTTAGTTGGGCAGCACAGTCAGTATGAGACATCAGGTTGATAAGTTGCTTCGCAGACTTAACACAGACCAGGATTTTCTTGCAATCAATATCCTCCAGAGTATCCATAAGATTACTACTATCACACTCTGCAGTTACCTGCTTCGGTGCAAGAACATCAAACTTCTTTGCTACAATTTTAGGAGCAATGATGTATCCACCATCAACAAGTTCAGGAGCAGAAACGCGACAGATAATGTCACCATAGACATCACGATCATTCATTCCAGGTTTAGAAGGAGTGAGCGAAGTCTTCCTAGTTGCAGTGAAGAAATAGCAGCGACGTGCATTAGCAGCAAAGTGTTCAGTCGCAGGGAAAAAGTGACGCTGAACGCTATTATGGGCTTCGTCAAAGTAAATCGTATCCACATCAATTCCTGCCACTTGCAGACGTGACAGAGAGTTGTAGGTGGTTACAATCAGGCGATGACTGTCAGCATTAGCATCAACCCAGCGACGAATCTCACGAGGGCGAGTAGAAGATTCGTGGTGAGTTTCGCCACTATGAACGTGGAATACTTTTGCGTTGGTGATAAACTCCAGGAACTCGCTGGAGAGTTGCTCTGCCAAGAGAATACGAGGAGCAACAACAACAATGGTCTGGGGAGTTTCAGACTGCAACTCACGCAGACAATCATAGATCATCTTCAGAGTCTTGCCACCACCAGTAGGAACAATGACTTGACCTTTATCATGCTGTTGCATAGCAGCAACACCACGTTCCTGATGAGGGCGAAGATTGATCAGATGAGGAATCATTACGAATTACAGAGTTTCGGGTGGTTTGGTATCTAAAAAGCATTATAGCACCCTTCCTGACGCTTGGAAAGGGTGCTGGTGGAGTTTAATCAACCACCGAACATTTCATCAAACAACCAATCACCAGAACGCTCTTTTTCTTCCCAGACTTTGTTAGCGTTTGCTTCAATCATTGCTCGTTCAATCTTCATATCAATAGGGGAAACTGTGCTGTACCAGGTTCCGTTGCGATCTTGCCAGAGCATTGTGTTGTGTGTCGTCTTATATTACTGACGCACTTTCAAGGGCCCAGTTTACTTACCAGGCGTGAGTGAGGATTGATATTCAGATGCTGGTTTCTCTTTCTTCTTCTGAAGATCTGCCTGCAATCTCTTACCAGTTCTTACAATTCTCTTTTTCTCTTCTCTAGTGTAAGGTCTCTTTTCTCCCTTTGGAAGTAGAGAACCTTTGATCATATGATCTTCTTTATCACCAGAAGTTTCTTTCTTTGCTGGTGCTTTCTTTGAGAGAAGTTGTGTTGCTTTCTTCTCTGCTTCTTTTGCTTTTGGTTTCTCTGCTGTTACAGTTTCACCTTTCTTTTTAGCAGCAATTCTAGCAAGTGCTGCTCTCTTTCTTTCTTCTTTAGCGGCAGCAGCTGCTTTTGCTTTTACATCAGCAGCACCTCTTTCTTTTTCAGGTTGCTGAACTCTTGTTGATGCTTGGCGTTGAGTTCCAATATCCTTTCTTTCTTTATATCCAGCAGGAACTCTCTTAACTTTACCAGTCTCGGGATCTTTGACTGATTTCATTCTTCTTTTTTCTGCTTCCGATTTCTTACGTTCAGCAGAAATACGACCACCTGCACCCATCGTGCGGATTTGCGAACCAGACATTACTTCTTTATCGTAAGTTGCTTCGCAAAGAGTCATAAAATCGCTGAACGTAATCATCGGATGTTTAGAATAACTTTCTAGTATTTAGATTGTATCATTTTTTTGTTTTTTTCTATACTCTCTCATATAAAGTGCATGAGGTGTAACTTCATTGATTGGTTTTGTTTTTTTATTACGCAAGTTTTCTCTAAAATTTAATGAGTGTTTTATTCCTTTATTACCTTGTCCATTTTTATTACCTTTCATTGCATCACTTAATTTTTTTCTTGTTTTATTGTTTACTTCTTTTCCTTTCAATTTATCACTTATTTTTAATTTTGTCTCATCTTTCATCATAACGCCGCTGCCTCCTTCTCCACCATTTGTATGATTTTGCAATATTCCAGTACCAATATCTTTACGACCAAATAATGCTATCATATAAACTTCGTGATTAAATGCTTCTTGCTCTGTTAAATTCTTTTTTAGAAATAACCTTCTTTCTTTTGGTGGTAGGTTTACATTGTGTTGCTTATCATTTATTCTTTTATTTCTTCCTTTACCAATGTAATAAGGAGTACCGTCTTCACGCAAATAAGCGTAAGTGTAAAAGTTGTTATTCATTCTTGTCTTGAAGAGTCGCAATAATATTTATACAAGAAAAGAGGCATTTCTGCCTCCTCTCTACTTAAAGATGCGACTCTTAAGCATCATTATTTATGAATCTTCTTTAGCACGACCCTTACTAACTCGGCCTGTTTCATAAAACCACTTAACACGTTCGCGTCTTGCAGTCAATAAAAGTTGATAAGATTCAGATTGCGAAGAAGAAAACTTAAAGTCTTGACGACGATACGCTTCTTTCAGTTCGTTCAGATGAGGCAGAACATTTACAGTGTCAGTCATTTGTATCAGAAATCAATGTTAGAGTTAATCAGTTTATTGAAAGATTTAGTATCTTCTTCTTCCTCAAAGAGATCTTCATTCATTTCTTCAACAAAGTCAAAGGAAGAAAACTCTTCAATTTGGAGATCATCAAAGCAGTCCATAAATCAGATGAGTTGCTTACATAACTGATGCACTTTCAAGGGCCCAGTTTGAATCAACGAGACAGAATTGCTTTCATTCTTGCACGCTTTGCTGCTTGTTGTGCTCTTGCTTCACCACCCAATTCCTGATGAACATGCTTAATTTGTGAAGTCTTTTGTGCTGCTTGACGCATTGCAACTTGCTTACTATAGAAATTGGGTTCCATTTCTGGAGTTTGTTCCATAAATTGCTGAAACGTTTTCATTTTATCGACACTTTTTGATTATTTATTTTATTCAAACTCAAAGGATCTATTTGATACTTTCATGGGTGGAGTTTGATACTCTGGGATATTAGAAGATTCAACAAATACTTCTACTTTAGTCTCATCATTCCAGTGACGAATTACACCAGCAACGATGAAGGCATTGGTAATCAAATACGTCGCAAAAATAAAAGTTCGGATAAGTGCTACCTTATCCGACTCTTTATCACATTTACTTGCTTTTTCTCCCAAGGCTTTGGCCCACCATCTCCAAGCAGTTTTTTTCTTCATAAACAGATTCACGCGACATTACATATTCTAGTTGTTTCCATTGTTCATTATAGCACAAGACCAAAACTCTTTCGTTTCGATGTAAACTGCAGCACTGATAGTTTATATCATCTTTTGGTCGAACTGCAACTTCTATTGTAATATAACTACTATCCTTAAAATAAACCCATCCCTCAACACCTTTTGTCCATTTGACATAATCGTTGATTTTAGGTTCGTAGGTCATACAAAGAACTTTTCGACTCCTTGGTATTTAATAGGCATTGAAGTATAGTTTCTTGTGTCGCTGATGTTTACACGAGCACCGATGGTTTTACTATTGATTGGGGCGAAGTATTCTCTGGTCTTGGACTTGTAGAATCCCCAGATGGTTCGCGTTGAAGCACCGTTATTGTAATCAAACTTACGATGGCAATGCAACCATATAGCAATAACTCCCCGCTTGAACTCTTCAAACTCATAAGAATATCCCTTTGGTGGATGGTGCGGAAATTCAGCAATCATAGAACTTGTCTCGCGACATATACTCAATTTGTTTCTGCAGTTGTGAGATTTCGTGTTCTTGTTCTGCAATTTTACTTTGCAGTTGTTCAATGCGATCTTGATACTGTTTCTTCAAATCAGACACCATTTGATTGGTGTGAGCAACGTGGTGAGTCATCAGGTTGTGAAAGATTCAACTACGCCAGATTCTACATCTTCTGCAAGGGCATAAGTTCTTGCGTTTAACACATTTTCACGAAGAGCAGTGTAATGCTGTTCATAGAAGTTGTCATCATCTTCTGCAGCAATCAAATCAAAACATTCATTGTCGTTTTCTGCAATGACATTCCACAGTCCACCATATTCACTGGAGGGAAAAGGAATGTAGTGGTCAACAATATAAAGAAACTTTTGTGCCATTTGTGTTTGAAAATTACTCCTTTAGTATAAGTTTAAGATTGCAATTTGTCAATAAAACTCCGCGAGATAATAGTCTACTGTAACCTCAAGTTTTGCTGCTTCACGCTCAACTTCTTTCCAGAACTCTTCTGCTACTTTGTCCATTTCTGCTTGTTTAATAAGATCGCGGAGTCGTTTCGGAATCATTTGAGTTTCTCCTTAAGTTGTTGTTCTTCGCGTGGATACATTACCTTAAAGTAATATAACACAGTGGATGATACAAATGCAACCAGAGCAGTGTAGATTGCAATAGCAAATCCAATGCTCATTTCATTTGCTGAATTGCTTGCTGGCGATAGTATGCTTTATACATTGCATCATCACGTTGAATTAGAAACACATTCCAACCAAGCATAAAGATGAAACCAAGAGCAGTGTAAGTGACGTAACGCTTAATCATACAGCAAGGGCAGCAGAGGGGATTTCAACAATTTCAGGAAGTTTGCTATCATCAAACTGGTGCATATTATAGCACACCCATTCACCATTGCGGAATACATAAGCATACTCTTCGCTGTTACCAGGCAGCAGATACTCACAAAGGTCAGCATCAAGGCGAGGGGGGCAATCTTCACCACGTTGAGAGTAATATTCGGGACCATAAACACCTTTTACAGCACTATCATCCCAACGAGAATCAGTCCAGCAAGAAGACATATCGCCACCATCTATGAGTTCTGCTGCCTTTTCATAAGAATTATAATGAGTCTTTAGGATACGACCCAACCAGGACTCATAACCGTCCCAATGATGATACACAGAGAGAATAGGACCATCTTTAAGTTCAAGACCGATTCGTGCTCGCGTTGACATTTGATCGTGGTGCTTACACTATAGAAGCACTTTCAGGGGCCCAATATATCTCAACCACCCTTTTCGCGCAAACTACGCACAAGGTACTCTGTGAACTCTTCCATTTTTTCAGGCACTACAGCAGCGGGGCGTTGATTGATCACATTTTTGAGGGCGGTCATCTCCTTAAACTCTTCATCTGTCAAATTTGCGTTTCCTTTTGAAGGAAGTGTCATGATTTTGCTCCCGAATACTCTGATATGTTAGCATATCCTTATAAATTATCTAGACACTTAACAATCTCTTCGGGATTGCTTTACGATTCTTAATCGTTATCATTGAAGAAAGACCCAAATGATCCGCGACTTCCAGGTTTACGATTGTCAAGTAAGTCCATAATTTCCTCAAACTTCTTGCATTGTTCAATATCAAGAAGAAGTTGAGATAGTTGTTTTACTACAAGAGGTTTTTCATTTGTAGCTGCTGACTTAATTGCAGCACGAAGATGAGATTCTGCTTCAAGAAGATGATCTAGTGTTTGTTTGCTTAATGCCATTTAATCGGTCCTCACATTTAGTGTAAAAAATCCCATTAACATAACAGGATTTGCCGGGTTCATAGTATTTTATCACAGAAGGGTTTGGTGGGTCAAGTACGCATATATTTCCAGTAGACATTAACAATCCATTTAAACAGTGCATTACCAACTGTGGGAGTAACATTACTCTACACTCACTTTACGAAGTTCAAAACTACCATCACCACGATCAATCCATTCAATTTGATCACCTTCTTTAAGATTTGCTGCTTCTAACAAATCATCAGGGAAACTGATAAAGTATTCTGTTTTATCAGTATCAACATCTTTACATTCTTCAACAGGAAGTTGCCACTTCACAATTTTATCTTTCTTAAATGGACTTTCTCGATTTGGATCATTTCTATTATACTCATACCAGTATTCAGAATGACCTTTATTATCTACCGAATAACCATCAACTTTAGTTTTCAAATATTCTTGATGACTTGACTCCCAAAAGTCATTCCAAGCACCTTGACATTCAGGTGAAGGGTCATCTTTATCACAAATCAAAGAATCTTTATATTGAGAAAGTTCTTGTTCAGTTATATTAGATTGTTCATAATATTGCCTTTCTTTCATCACATCTTCATATGATTGTCCGTTATCATTCAGAAGTCCAAGAAGTTCATATGCTTCAGATGCTTTTTGTTTGTAGGTATAATAATTATCCTTTACTACACCAACAATTGTGTCATAAATCTCTTGTGGTGTTGCTTCACCTGCAGACATTGCATCATAAAGCCAATTTTCTAGATTTTCAAGTGAATACTTTTTGTAATCAGTCATTTCTTGGTTTGGGTTTAGAACAGTCGTGACAGTAATAGGAGAAACTATCTCGAAAATACTTTACCACCTGATAGTGGTCTTTGTCAAGTGGTTTCACCACTCCACACTTATCACAAATCCTTGTCTTTCTTGATGGACTTTCGGATTCGTTTGAGTTCCTTGAGTTCCATCTTAATATTCTTGTAAGCAGAGTCAGCATCTAATTTGCCTCCCATTTCCATTGCAATGATAACATCAACTCTTGTACCAAAGTGTGCTAATGCTTTTTCAAAATCGTCTAGTTCATACATCTTTCTTGTTCCAGTTCTCAAGAGTTAGAATATCTATGCGTGCATCAACTGCATCAATAGAATTAGAGAGTTCATAGAAACAATTACTGTTCTCTACATTCTCTGCTTCAAGTGCTTCAATACGTTCTTGCAACTCAATCAGTTTAGAATACACATCATCTCCAACATCAAATTTTTCTGTTGAAGTAAAAAACCATTCAATAAGTTTTCTAATCATACCAAACCAACTTCTTTAAGATACTGTTGATAGCGCATAAAAGATTGAAGGCGAATAGGAACACCTAAACTTTCACAGCATCTACAAAAAGAAACAAATTCGTACCAAGGACTTGTAGGATCTGTGTCGCTCATAGCAATTCTCTCCAAAATTTTTCTCCTTTTTGTAACGCTAATACGACAGTTGTATGCTCTCGTGCGTGCCTATCAAGGTCTTTTTCATTAAAGTAAATGTTAGACCTTTCTACAGCACAACAAAAGATGTTTGCCCAGAACTGTTGATTAGGTGTTAGACGCATTTTCATTGTTCAGGTCAGGATGTGGTGCATACAAAGGACCAGAATAATTACCAGCAAACTTTGCAAGTTCTTGAACTGCTTTTACAGTCTCTGCAGTTTCTTCCCACTCCCAAGAGTTTCCATTTTTATCTACAAAATTGCGAATAGTCATAGTTTTCCTCCAACTTCTCCAGAATAACTCTTTTCAGGTGATTTGTCAAACTCACCTTCTTGCTTTGCTTTCAAATACCAACGAGTTGCTCTAACACATTCTTCTTCAGTAAGTGAGGTAATAATACCTTTACCATCTGGATAATGTGATTGCCAAGTTCCCCAACTTTTTTGCTCCACATAGAAAGCATCGTCGTCATAAAACTGTTTACTCATAATGATTCAATTGCCTTTGTAATTCAATTCTCGCAGAAATTAGTTTGCTGTTTAGAAAGTGCTGATACTCATTACCTTCCAATAGTTTTGTAAGGTTATCAATCTGCATTAAAGCAAGAATGAGTTTAGTTTTATCATTCATCATTATTCAGTTTTTGAAGATGTTCCATAATGACTTTGATGAAGTCTTCTTCAGTCCAGGTGTTGAGAATACTTTCAGTAGGAGAAGTTTCGTCCCAGGAGATAGTGAATTCGTTTTCATTGATTTGTTCAACATTAATCATTTTTTGCGTTTTGTAGTGCGAGTAGTGTTGGAAGTGGAATCCACGCGGGAGGTTCGTCCTTTACTTGTACTAGAACTTCCTTTACTTTTTGGTTTAGGTTTTTGTTCCACACTTCTCTTACGTTTTTCACTGGTGTCAGTGGGTTTTCCATCACGATAATCAATCTTTGTGGTCTTACTATCCAGTTTATACCTTTCTAGGTATTTTTGCAAGTGTTCTTCACAGGAAAAGAAGCAGACTGTAGGATTTTTCTTTTCACCAAACTCTAGACGATATGGATGATTCTCATAAGGAAATAGTTCAGTTGAAATCATTATGCCCCAAACTCATAGTCCATTAGTCTACCATACTTAAAGTGGATTTTACAACGAGGCCAATCTTCCCATTTCCCGTCCCAAGTTGGAGGATAGACTTCAACATATTTGGTAATCATACATGGACTAATTTTTCCGTGATTACCATTAGGAATCCACTTAAAGTTACACCACAGATGTATAGAATCATATCCTTCATCACCTTTTTTGAGTTCTACAAAGTCTGCAGTGTGTGAATAGTCAATATAATACAAATATCCATGAGGGTCTAACCAATAGTGAGACATTGTGCCTCCTATCCCATCTTCAATGTCTTTAGTATGCAATTCTACATTTGTGAATTGTTCTCCAAGATCATAGGAAGAACGCAGATAGTCAAACATTCCCATCGTCTTTCCTCAACTCTTGCATAACTTCTTCAAGTGTGTAAGTTTTGACTTCACCATTCTCTACTTGTTGTGCAAGTTTTCTTATGTGTTCAAGAAAACCTTTATCTAGAGTATCATCATAACACAGTGACCCCCAGAACCATTCATAACACTCTTCATATGGGTCATCATACCACATCAGAGCATAATCCTTATAGTTTCCAGTCACCAAGTCATACCAGATGCGGAAGTTTCCTTTAAAGGTTTGAAACCAAGAAGGAATAAGGTAAGTGATGATGTATTCTGCCCAAGTCATTAGAGATAATGCGGTTTTTCTGAATCAAAAACATACCACTTTGCGTCTTTCATGTCAAGACACATACGCACAGTTTCGTGCTCTCTGTGTTCTCTATCTGTGCCTTTGTATAATCCTCTGCGTTGATATGCACAGCACCAGACATTATAGTAGATTTTAGACTTTTCGTTCATTTGGACAGTATAAGAAATACTTGTATTCAGCAAGTGGACCATAGTGCCACTGTATTATATCACATTCTTTGTAGGTGCCAATGACTTTAGTGGACTGTGATTCAACTGGTGGATTTTCTGATTGCCAAAGTAGACTAACCAATAGAATGAATCCTCCCACAACAATACCAATAGTGGCACCACCACGCAGAAACTCTTTTAGAAATTGTTTATCGTCTTGTGTCATTTCAGTTTTGCCCATTCAGTAATGTTAGGGTCATTACCTTCATAAGAATAGTTGACATAAAGATTCTCGCCACCGATGTTCATATGATACATTTTACCATCATTCATATAGATCCCCAACCATACTGCACGGCCTTCTTCCATCGTTTCAAAGTGAACCATCTTCACATTTTCCAGCACGATTTCGTCTGGATTCTTCACAAAGCGACTCATACTACACCATCATCACTATCTTTAAATTCTTCGACCCTTTGAAGATAATCTTTACCCTGCTTATATAATCCTTCAATCAATGCGTTAATATCATCAGTAGAAACTTCACTGAATTCGTGATTGAGATTTTCACATCTCAACGCATCCAACATACACTCTAATGCCATTGCTTGTTGAAACTCTGGCGTGATATGTGTACCCCAAGTGAGACCAGAAACTTCCGTATTGTAAAACTGATTATATCTCTCAAGAATACGATTACTTTTTTGTTGTCGTTCCCATTCGTCTTTTTCAATTTCTGCTAATTGGATCATTCCTTCTTGATTTTCTTCCATAAGATTATCAAGTGCTTCCAGTGCTTTGTTTTCTTCTTCTCGTTGTGCGGCAACAGAAAGCATTTCTTCGTGAGTCATTTCTTTGACCTCTAGTTTCATTTCTGGAGTTTGAACCTTTCCCCAAGAACTATCATCAATTGTGAGAGTTTCTTTTCCTTTATCATAAAACTTCAACTTACCATCATTCATACGTTCTCGGATTTTCTCCTTTCCGTATTCTGTGAGTTCTTGTTTGTTTTTACGAAGTTCTTGCACTTCTTCATCAGACAGTCCAATCACCCAAGGCATATCATCGTTCATTATAAAATACAAATCCAGTTGAAGTGTTTTGGTCGTAGTAGTAATACTCTTGAAAGACTCCGTTTTCAAAGTCTTCAATAGACTCTAATTCATCACTACCAGTTGAATAGTAGCAGTCTAACACAAAGTCTGCATATTCACCAACAGGGCCACAGAACCTATCACCAAACTTTGTAATGTCTTTATCAGGAAAGAGTTCGTAGTAGGTGTCTAATACTTCCTGTCCGTATTCTTCAAGGATTTCTTCAAGCGTCATAAATCACTCCACATAATGATACACAGGTTCATTGTATTTTCTCAGTAGTCGTATTGCTTCTTGTGCTTCTTGAAGTGTTTGGAATGTAGCATCTGAGTAGAGGAAATATTTTTGGTCTTTAATATTATAACATTGAATAAAAAAATAAGGTTTCAAAGTTTTTAAATTAAGGTCTTCTACAATTCGGTAATCATAAACTTTCATTATTTCCGTGCCTCATAAGAACTCCGTAAGGTAAGAGTGCGAATATGCCTTTGAAGCATCTTTTCTTCTCTTGTAAGTGCTAAACCCCATTTCTTTTTGATTGTGATGATTTCAACTACATCATTCATAAAGGTGTGTGGAGTTTGTAGGAACTCTTGGTAGTTCATCAGTTTTCTCCACAATCACAATCAAAGTCAAGATAATCCCACTTCCAAGTTCTTGAAAGCAAATCAATATCAAAACCAAATTTGTAACACCAAAATAAAATAGAAAAGAAACCATTAGAACCAAATGTGACTTGCGAATAAGGCCAAGATGGGAAATCATTCCAACTCACAGATGCCTGAAGTAAACTCCAATTCTTTACATTAAGAACCTGAACATACCATTCGTGCCCGAAATCTTCACGATGCTTAAAGTTAATAATACTCATTTTACTTTACCGTGAATAGGGCAATCAGCATTCACCCATTTGCGTTCTTCGGGCATTTCTTCATTATCCATTACAGGGCACTTACAACCTTTTTCAACTGCTTCAGGAGACCCAGGAACAACACCATTCCATTCTTGGTATGTCATCGCTGACATCTCTTCATCAGTATATTGAGGATTATCAGGTTGCTGACAGCGTGACAGTTTTGCTTTCAAATCATAAATCTCATCTTCCAACCTACGGAGTTCTTTAGAATAATCCTCTGCCATCATCAGTTCAAACTCTTCCGAAATCTTACGCATATCTTCTTCACTACGCATATCATTAA
>Ga0222713_10000275_pt1 | contig 58198 bp, 49 predicted proteins | sample C33_649DmetaG_FD_165061 | JGI IMG/M metagenome (GOLD analysis project Ga0222713, IMG submission 165061) | Estuarine water microbial communities from San Francisco Bay, California, United States - C33_649D | ecosystem: Environmental > Aquatic > Marine > Unclassified | place: USA: California...
TCATAATAGAAGTATGCCCTTTCTTCCGGATGCCCACGATAGCGCCCTTTCTGGGTTTGAAAATCCCCTAGCTTCTCGTTATGCCAGTTCGCGTATGAGTGCCCTGTTTTCAACACTTTACAGGCAAAAAACATGGCGCCGGCTTTGGGTATTACTGGCTGAATGTGAATCCAAAATGGGTCTTACAATTAGCCCCCAACAACTCGCTGCTATGAAGGCTACCCAAGATCAGGTGGACTTACCTTTGATCGCTGAGTATGAAAAAAAATTGAGGCATGACGTCATGGCAGCGATTCACGCGTGGGGCGAACAGATTCCCGATGCCCGAGGCGTGATTCATTTAGGTGCCACTAGTTGTTTTGTAACTGATAATGGCGACACCTTAATTGCCCGCGAGGCCTTGACCCTGGTTCGCCAAAGAATTCAAAGCGTCCTCTTGGCTCTGCGAACCTTTGCCCTTCGCCACGCAAGTTTGCCCACCCTAGGGTATACCCATTTTCAACCCGCACAGCCCACCACGGTTGGCAAACGAGCGACTCTATGGGCGCAAGATCTCGCTTTAGACCTAGAAGATTTGGACCACCTTTTAAACACACTTCCTCTCCGCGGCCTAAAAGGTGCAACGGGAACCCAAGCGAGCTTCGTAGAACTTTTTGGTGGCGATAAAGAGAAAGCCCAAGAACTCGAAAATATTTTTTCTAAGCAATTGGGCGTGCCCGTTATTGCCGTCAGCGGACAGACCTCAACCCGAAAACTTGAAGATCGAATCGGGCAAGTGTTGTGTGGGGTTGCAAGCAGTGCAAGTAAATTTGCAAACGACATCCGTTTGTTACAACACATGAGAGAGATCGAAGAACCCTTTGGTAAAGACCAAATTGGTTCGAGTGCAATGCCCTATAAACGCAATCCAATGCGCTCAGAACGCATCGTCAGCCTTGCCCGTTTTGTCGTAGGCTTACTGCCTAGTACCTACCAAACCTCCTCCAATCAATGGCTCGAAAGAACGCTTGATGACAGTGCGCACAGACGCCTCACAATTTCACAAGGTTTTCTTGCCATCGATGCAATCTTAATTCTTTACCAAAATATTGCCGAGGGGTTGGTCGTTCATACATCCATGATTGACGCGAATCTTCGCCGGGAACTTCCGTTTTTATGTGCCGAAATCCTGTTAATGGAAGCTACCCAACGTGGGGGGGACCGCCAAGCGCTTCATGCCAAATTTAGAACAAGTGCTCTTCAATCTGCGGAAGAAATTCGCCACGGTAAACCCAATCCCCTTCTTGCGCTCCTTGCAGAAGATCCATCGTGGGGACTGGGGATTAGCGATATTGAATCACTCCTTAAGCCAGAGCGTTTGGTAGGCCGGGCCCCCGAACAGACGGCTGAATTTATCGAAAAGGTCCTGAACCCAATTCTGGCTAACTTCAAACCGCTTGCTCCTGAAAGCCCCCGTGTTTAAGGTCTAAAATATATGTTAAAAATTGCTGTCGTAGGTGCGCAAGACATCTTGGGCCAAGAGTTAGTTCGTACCCTTGAAGCTCATCACTGTTCAGTGCTTCCTCTCGCTTCTGGCCCTCTCACAAAAGAACAAGAAGAAAACGATATTGTTGCTTTTGCCCCCACCCCGGAGTTGATTAAAGACTACGATGCCATCATCTTGGCGCAACCTGAACCGAAGGGTTTATTAGATAAATTCTCAGGCCGTGTGCTTGACGTAACATCGGATGCATCCCGAGGAACACCGGCACCCCTCGTGGGGGCTTGGGGTACTGAAAACAGGCTCTTTGTTCGTCCAGCGGTTGAGCAAATCCTCTTGTTGCTACCGGGCCTTATTGAAAATTTTGGAACCGTGAGCGGGGTTTATTTACGATCCGTTTCTCATCGAGGAGAAACGGGGTTAATGGAACTCCATCAACAAAGTGTCGCCGTCCTTCAAGGCGAAGAACCGGGCACAGCTCCTTTGGGGTATCGCGCTGCTTTTGAACTCGTCCCTCAAAAACCCAAGGGTAGGATCACTGATATTTTCACCCCAACCTTTCATGGAGATATTTTAGTTTTGAATCTCATTAATCCAGATAAATTGATGTCAAAAATAACTAATGCTCCCGACCAGGTGGTATGGGTAGACACTCCCCCCACCTCTCGGGATGCATCAACGCGTAGTGAGGCTCTGGCGTACGCTGATCTAGATTCATCGGGGCACTATGCCACACTCATCATTGGGTTTGATGCTATTTTGTGGGGTGTTCTCCGACCAATGATCCGGCTTTTATCCCTCAAGGTTTAGTCACGTATGCACCGGCACTTAGATGAAAAACAAGGCCGCTCAGATTTCTTTAGCTCAGTCAAGGCTCTTGCTTTTGGCTTTCTTGCGGAACGCCTAGAAGGTCTCACAACAGGACTGGGTGCTCACTTAATTCGCCCCCCCGGTGCTCTAGATGAACTTTCTTTTTTAAGTGCTTGCACGCGTTGCGATAAATGTATTGAGGCTTGTCCTCAAGATGCCCTGATTAAAGCGGATGCTAAAACAGGGCTTGCGGTCGGGACACCACACATCGATCCCCGAAGAACCCCTTGCTTTCTTTGTACTGAATTACCCTGTATTACCGCCTGCCCCGAGGGTGCGTTGGTATGGCCTACTCGCCCCACCGATGGTGGATTTAATCGCTCCGGCCCCGAGGCTGTTTTGATAGGGACAGCCGAAGTCGCACCGGATCGTTGCCTGACCTATGAGCGTGAAGATCGTGCTGCCCGCTCCTGTCAAGTTTGTGTAGATCGATGTCCGTATCCAAACCTTGCCATCAAAATGGAATTCAACGTTGAGCATACCTTCGCACACCCCGAGGTGGTATCGGAATTTTGTACAGGTTGTGGGCTCTGTGTTTTTGGTTGTCCTACTGATCCCGCAGCCATTCGCATCATTCCCGCTCAACAATTAAACTAAGCTTACATTTATAAAATCACAATTCCATCCTGTTGGCTCACCTCAAATGCATTGAAGCTACTTCGGACCAAGGGCCCAGCATATACGGTAGAAAAACCCAGGCTTTTAGCGGTTTTAGCTAAGGATTCAAACTCTGCGGGAGGGACATATCGAGCAACCGGCAATTGATATCGCGTGGGCCTTAAATATTGCCCAAGTGTAAGAATGTCGACGCCGACAGAACGGAGGCTTCGAAAAACTTCTAGCAACTCTTGTTGGTTTTCACCGAGACCCAACATCAACCCGCTCTTCGTTTTGAAATCATTACCTAATAAATTTCGTCCTAAATGTTTAGCTTTCTGTAATACCGATAGTGAGCGTTCAAAGCGTCCTGCTGGGCGGACAACAGGATATAGTCTTGGTACGGTTTCAACATTATGATTTAAGACGACGGGACCTGCGTGGACCACATTAGCAACGGCGTCCAGGTCACCCATAAAGTCAGGAATGAGGACCTCTACTGAGACAGTGGGGCAGCGGCGGTGTATCGCTCGGACTGTTTCGGCGAATTGGGCAGAGCCACCGTCCGGGAGATCATCCCGGTTGACGCTCGTTAAAACCGCGTAGCGTAGGCCCATGGCTTCGACCCGGGAGGCCGTATCCTCGGGCTCATGAGGGTCGAGCAACGAGGGCCTCCCGTTTTTGATGGAACAAAAACCACAGGCACGAGTACACACATCCCCCAAGAGCAAAAAAGTTGCCGTACCGTGGGAGAAGCAATGGGTTCGGTTGGGACAGCGTGCCTCCTCGCACACCGTATGCGAATGGCTTTCCCGAAGGCCCACTTTTAAATCATGGAGCTGGCTTAAAGAGGTCTTTTCTTTTGCAATCCAGGCCGGAAGTCGTTCATGGGTGCCAAGGACTTCACGACCGCTCTTTTTTGGGAAACGACCCATGTTCCTAGCCTCTTATTTATTCTGACAGATGATAGGATTAGACCATTCTCGAAAACCTTATAGGCTCTTGCCTCACCTTTTAAGAAGATCTCAATGGGAAATATTAAAAGCTTTTTACTTGGCAAGCGTTATTCGGACGATAATACCCATCAAACGAAAGTTAGTAAGCGCGTCGGCCTTGCAGTTTTTAGTTCGGATGCCCTAAGTTCCGTTGCGTACGCCACACAATCTATCATGGATACAATTTCGCTAGCCGCCCCCGCCGCAGGGTTATCGGGTGCGCTACTCTTAGGCGCCTTTGCTTGGTCTTGGTACGCCGCCTTAGGTATTGTAGGCCTGCTAATTATTTTATTAGTGAGCTATAACCAGACGATCCGTGCCTATCCATCAGGAGGCGGAGCGTACTTGGTGGCTCGGGATAATCTTGGCTTGGGGTTTTCTCAATCGGCAGGGGCTAGTCTTTTGGTTGACTACATTTTAACCGTCGCCGTTAGCGTCAGTGCAGGGGTATCCGCACTAACCTCCGCCTTCCCCTCGCTGGATCCCCACCGAGTTCTTTTCGCATCCCTTGTCATTTTATTTGTAGCCTACGTCAACCTCATTGGCGTTAAAGAAAGCGGATTATTTTTTTCAATCCCCACCTACGGATTTGTCATCAGCATTCTATCTTTGGTGGCGATGGGGGGCTATCGGGTATTCTCAGGCGACCCCTATGCAGCAGAAGATCCCTCCGTGCGAGTGATCCCTGAGTTTAATCAATTCACTGGGTTCGCCGCTATTTGGCTGTTCGCCCGAGCGTATGCTGCAGGGTGTACCGCTTTAACTGGGATAGAAGCCATCTCCGACGGGATTCAGAATTTCAAGCCTCCGGCCGCGGAGAATGCGGTTAAAACGATGCGTTGGATGACCCTTCTCCTGGGGGCTATGTTTTTGGGTATTACGTATCTGGCCAATCATTTCCACTTAACTCATCGCCCCGATTACTCCGAAACACTTCTCTCGACTTTAGCTAAACGCATTCTCTTTGTACCCGGATCATCAGACTTTGCCTACTACTATTACCTCATCGTCCAAGGGTTCACTATGGCCATTTTATTCCTCGCTGCTAATACGGCCTATGCAGATTTTCCCCGGCTAGCCGCTCTCTTGGCAAAAGATAAATATCTTCCTCGTCAATTCTCACAACAAGGCCATCGCCTCGTTTTTTCAAATGGAATTATTATTCTTAGCGTAGTGGCATTTATTTTAGTTTGGGTGTTCAACGCGCGTGAACATCGGCTACTCGATCTTTACGCCTTTGGTGTTTTTCTTGGGTTTTGCATTAGCCAAGGCGCCATGGTCGTTCGGTGGAGTCGCCTCAAAGGCCCGTTCTGGAGGTTGAAACTCACGCTGAATGCCTTGGGCTTTACGGCGACGTGTTTAGTTTTACTAGTGATTTTAGCCACTAAATTCACCCATGGAGTTTGGGCCGTTACCGTTTTGATTTTTGGTCTCGTTCATGTCTTTCGCACTATTCATAAACACTATGAAGACACCGCTCAAAAGCTATTGAACAGTACGGGTGGGTTATCGTTGCACCGAAAAAATCGCGTAATTGTTTTAGTCTCAGGCATTCATTCGGGTGTTGTATCTGCTTTAAATTATGCCAAGACTATCGCACCCCATGATCAGATTGAGGCGCTAACGGTAGATCTTATTGATGAAAAAGGAATTCATAATCCCGAAGTAGAAAAACTTAAAGATGATTGGCACCGATATGGCGAGGGCATTCCTCTCGTGACTATAGAAAATCGCTACCGCCAAATTGTAGACCCCATTGTTGTGGCGATAAAAAAAATGAGAGAGACGGAACCCGAGTGTACTATCAGCGTCGTCATTCCGGAATTTGTGGCTCATGGCTTTATTGAAAAACTTCTACACAATCAGACAGCCTTCTGGATTAAATTAAAATTACTCGGGGAACCCCAAGTCATTGTCATATCCGTTCCTTACCACTTATAAGTCACTGTAAATATTGGGCTTATATAAAACCAATAAGCGTCAGGACCGGAGAGTCGGCAGGCCTAACCATGCTTCCGTCGGTGTTCGGTGATCTCGGTCAACGAGCATAAATAAATACGTCAGCGGCAAGCCCACTAGAGATAGCAAGTGTATGGCTGAAAATAATATTTGCTCCTGACGGTTTCTAAATGGGATATGAAGTCGGTGAGCTGACATCAAAGGTGTTTGATTGATTAAAAAAATCGGCGCAAGAATTGCAGCCCATGAACAAACAATATGTAGGCCATAAACAAACCACTGTAGGCTACCGGCGTATAAAAATTCCACAGGGGTAAAAAGTAATTCGCTAGCAGAAATAGCAACCCCCACATTTATTAGATAAACCCAGAATGACTCCAACAATAACACCGAGACAATCGGCCAGAAGGATGACACCTCAATCAACCCTCTTCGCTCATTTCCTGGGGCCATAGAGGAGACATCGGTGGAGAAAGCCCCGTCAGCCCCAGCCCCAGGACTCTCATAGTCCACCCATAGGGGCTTGGATGAGGGGGATGGTAGCGCCTCATTAGCGTTAGACGCAGAGTAGGTTTTCAGATCAGGCGATGAACTCTGGTTAGGCGCCCTAGAGACCTCAAATAAAAGCTTTGCACGGGGGGGCATCGCTAACGGTAATCCACACCGAGGGCATTCTGATACGTACTTAGGTCTATGCGCTCCACAGTTGGGACAAGATTGTGTCATAAGTCTCAACCAAAGTAATCTAACATCTTCTTGCGCTCGTCAAAACTTCCACGCTGAAGATCTTGAAGAATCAGTAAACGTACATCCCAAACTAGATCAGTGGGGAAGACGGCACGGCCTAATTTTAAAAATCTTTCAGCGGCTTGGTCATCGCCTGACTCGAAAGCTGATTGGGCTAGGGCAGTTAAAACTTGGGCGTGTAGCGCCAGTGCTTTGGGGTTCTTGGGATTGCGGGCCAACCAATTCTCGGAGTAGGCTCGAAGTTCAGTAAATGATTGATTTGATAGATACTTAGACAACTCCCCCGGGGTGAGCTTGATCTCCTCTTGCTGGCTCAAGCGGGCCTCAAGGGCGACCACGAGCGCTACGGATTCTTTGTGCCGACGGTCGAGTTTTGCTACCTGCTGGGCGCGATAGTAAGCGTAGAGCGGAAGTCCCTCTTTTTCAAAACGTAGCGCTTCTTCCCAAATAGCGGCTAACTCCATTTGCGGGATCACAAAAGGCGATTGATTGTTGCCGATGCGGACGGCTTGATTCTTGGCTCGTTCAGCCGCCAATTCGGAACGGTAGTCCCCGAGTAATATCCATAGACCGATGAATACCAGAAGAAAGAATACACCGTATTTAAGAAGACCCTTATCGTTTAGTTTTTTCACAAAGGGTTGCGAGGGTATGCGCGCGCTCCAATCCGAAGGCTGAAACCGGGGAGCCTCTCGAGAGATTTTTATTTTCTTTTCGTCTGAAGCCTGTAATTCGTCGAGAGGACGGGGCTGAACGGGCCCCGATAAATAAGGCTTGAGGCGGGTTAGGCCTTGTTGCGCGGCCGCATGGTGGGGATCTCGGTGAAGAATTTCAGAGTAAATCGCCACCGCTTTTCCAAAATTTCCACGCCGTGCCATTGCCTCCGCTTCTTGAAGTTTGGGAATAAAAGGGTCGGTGATCATGTCGACTTTCTGTTACGTGCAATGGGGTGAATCATCAACTGGAATCGAGTTTGCCCACAAGTAAACTCTGAATTGTTCTCTAAGCGACTTTTTTCTTTAATCACTTTACCTTTGAGAAGCGTTCCATTGGTAGATCCCAAATCTTCGAGCCAAACGGATCCATCGTGTTCAAGACAAATCTGCGCGTGACGACGACTACATTGAGGATCGTGGGTTATTATTTCACCCTCGGATCGCCCAATCAAGACAAGGGCCTGTTGAATGACATAAGGATCCATAGCCACCCCCGAGACGGTCAGTACCACATATCGATTAAACCTAAGAGGGTCCAATCCCGAGGGGACTAAAGGGGCGGGTTGATGCGGGTTGAGAATCTCAAATTCGTGAACACAATTTGGGCAGCCTAATCGTTTGGTTGCCCTGCCCTGGAAACGATTCTCGTCATAGTAAAAACGACCCGAACAACTTGGGCAAATAATAATCATAAGTGGCTAAGTTGAGGACAACACAGGGTGATGTTGATCGGCAATAAAGATACGAGCACGAGGCGCATGTTGGAGGGCGAGCATGGCTGACGACCGAGCAAGTTCCGCATGATTATTTTCTTCACTGAGATGGGCTAGTACCACTCGGTTAAGACGCGACGTATCCATGGAACTCAAGAGACCGGCTGTATCTTCATTACTTAAATGTCCGACCCTGCTAAGGATTCTGGCTTTGAGCTCAGGGGTGTAAGGCCCGTCTATTAACATCTGTTCATCATAATTGGACTCAATCACGAGCGTTTCAACCCCCGCACAAGACTGCCGAACGGTTTCAGAAATATGTCCGAGATCGGTGATGATCGCTAGAGACTGACCTCCACGTTCAACCCGAAAAGCCACAGGATCTACCGCGTCATGAGGCAAGGAGAAGGGTTGGATGGTCCAAGAGCCAAACGATAAAGAAGACCCACTCTTAAGAGGGACCCACCGATGATCAGGGATCATTATGCGCGTCTTACTCTCGATGGCTTTTTTGGTTTGTTCCGTCAGCAAAAATACCCAAGCCGTATTTCGCAGTAAAACAGGTAACGCACTAATGTGGTCATTATGCTCATGAGTGATGGCGATGCCCTGAACCCAACCAATATCCCACCCAATTAGATTTAATCGACGTTCCACTTGCCGAAGAGAAAGGCCGGCGTCGATTAATAAAACGGTGCCATGGTGATGGATGGCGTGGCAATTCCCCTTAGAGCCCGAAGCGAGAGAAGCGTAATCCATTAACCTATTGTGAGGTTAATAAGGGAGGAGTTCCACTTCTGTTTCAAAAACAAGCGTCAGTCGCTCTTCGTTTCCTGCTCGGTAATTTTGAACCAACTCTCCAGCCCATCGAGAGGTCCCCGGGATTCGTTTGAGGGACCAAGATTCAGACCTGACTTCACCACTGGGTAGATCTACAAAACCAGCCAAGTCGAGAGTATTCTGTGTCCGAATCCCACTGAGGGGGATGCCGTGTTTACCCGGTCTAAACCAATGAACAACGCCACCTAGCATTTGAAAATCTAGCAGATCTTTATCGACAGTCTGCCAACCCGAGAAAACAGTTCGGGCAGTCGTCACTCTGGCCGAATCAGATCCCTGAGCGCTTTTAAGACGGGCAGCGTAGCGCCCTACTCGCTTTGGCCCGCTGTCTAGCTGCTTTGCGTCAATTGTAGGAAAGGATTCTTTTTTAATTAAATTTAAAATGGAAAGATAATCAACTTGATTGGGATCAAACAAAGCTCTTTCATGCGATTGGGAAACCTTTTCAGAGGGCCATTCGGCAAAATATTGACGATATTTACCAATTTGACCGGTATGTAGAGCGGCAATGAAAATATTGACCTTCTCGCTTTGAGGCATAACAATGAGCTCTTCTCGCAGGGGCGATAGTGCCTCTTCCATTTTTTTCACATCGCTTAAAGCGATAGCGATTCGAAGCCAAGTACCCGCCATCCAGGCTGAATAAGTTCGAGCTCGGTCATCAAAAGGAGTGGCCAAACCCCCGTTAAATTTTTCATACGTTAATCCCCACGCTTTGTTTAATAGAGCTCGCGTGTCACTAGTCCCAAGAGAAGGATCCGCTGATCGTAAAAGATGCGCTGCGAGAAGCCAGTTTGCAGCAACATAATTTGCCATCGATAAATTGGCTGTTGTTGGGTTTAATTTTTCCATGATTAATTTTTCAATGGTCCCACCTTCTCTAAAGTCACTAAGATTGGGGCTATTATTTAAATAATTCTGTAAGGACTTGACCATCAGATTGGCTTCCGCCCCCCCGATTCCGGCATTGTTACCGATAACGGTACCCAGCGCTTGACTCGGTTGAATCTCAAAACCCACCCCAAACCGATAAGACGCAGGGCGTCCTGACCAGAGTTCATAAGTCGGGGAAGGCCCTAGGTCCTTGCCAAGCTTGCTCCCTTGGCCAATCAAAGGGATTGTAACGGTCAATAAAGTTACTAATATTTTATGAAACATTTTTATCTCCATTACCTTATTTTAGGATGATCTCAGCTTCGAAACGTAAGACCAACTTCTCACCATTTTTGGACAAAGTTTCTTGAGTGATGGTGCCTGACCACAGCCCTTGCCCGGCTGAAGGTTTGAGGGCCCAGGTTTCTCTCCGAGATTCGCCATCAGTCTGGTCCAAGTAGCCCACCATCATCAATGCACTCTCCCCCCAAATACCCGCCAAAGGAAGATTGGTTTGGCCCGGCTTGAGCCAATGCGCTAAGGCGCCAATGCGCTGGAAAGGCCTGTCGGAGAAAGCGCTTGCATCTCGGCTTTGCCATTCACTCAACATCTTTTTTGCGGCTTCGACACGGGTCGAATTGGACCCTTCTGCAGTTAATAAGCGAATCCGATAATTTTGCACGCTGTACGCATTAAACGAGGGTAGTTGATCTAAAGAAGGCATAGGTTGTTCGGCGAGGAGAAGGAGCGCGCTATAGTCCACCTCGGTGGGGTTAGCGAGAGCTCTCGTATGGAAACTCTTCATTGCTGATTGAGGCAATATTTTGGCAATCTTGGCGAGGGTTTGGAGACGCCCCGTGTGGGCGGCTGCAAAAAAAGCTGCCTGAAGATCAACGCCCGGTAAATTTAAATCTCCCTCCATGACGCTCAACGCCTGAGTCGCTTTGTTCCAATCCTCCATACCCAGTGCGATAGATAAATTAAGATTGCGCATTTTAATAATGAAATCTCGATCTAAATCACGAATGCTGAGTAACTCAAGCGACTCCTCCTGTCGGGTAAGTTTAGTATCGGCTCTTCGAGCACCCGTGGTCTGGTCGAACCCCTGAGTCATCGTTGCCTTTTCGGCTCCAGAGAGTTCTCTCGGCGCGGATGACATGGCATCGAGATAAGCCCCCCAACCTAACCACCAAGCTCGATCAAATAACGCTTTAGGATTACCGATACCAAGCGATGGGTTTTGGACTCGCAAGGTTTGTGCAGCCAAGAGCCACTGCGCTGCTACGTACCGCATTCTGAAATCCGACTTAACCTCCATCTGCATTACAGAAGTTTCAATGGAGCTTCCAGGCCTGAAGTCTTCCAAATTAGGCTGGCCTTTGGCGTATCGCCCCAAGGATGCCTTGATAACGGCCTCTTGCGCGCCGAGAGAAGCAATGAATAAAGAAAGCATCAGAATTTTCTTCAGCATAAGACTCCTAAGAAGGGGAAGATGTCATTTTATAGAGGGATATTGCCGTGTTTTTTGGCGGGTAAGTAGTCGCGCTTCGTCTCCAAGAAAGACAGGGCTTGGAGTACCTTCTCGCGGGTCTCTCTTGGGAAGATTACTTCATCGACAAATCCCAGTTCAGCTGCAACGTAGGGGTTAGCAAACTTTTGGTTATACGCTTCCATCAATTCATTTTTCTTGGCCTGGGGGTCTTTTGATTCGCTGATCGCTTTAGAGTGCAGAATATTCATCGCTCCTTCGGCACCCATCACCGCAATCTCGGCAGTGGGGTAAGCAAAATTAAAATCAGTTCTCAAATGTTTTGAAGCCATCACACAATAGGCGCCCCCGTATGCTTTGCGGGTGATAATTGTAATTTTGGGAACCGTTGCTTCGGCAAAGGCGTAAAGTAATTTTGCTCCGTGGCGAATGATCCCTCCATGTTCTTGTTGAACACCCGGCATAAACCCGGGCACATCTTCAAAGACAACGAGTGGGATGTTAAAGGCATCACAGAACCGAATAAACCGCGCCCCTTTTTCGCTGGCTGAAATATCTAAAACCCCTGCGAGGTAGGACGGTTGGTTGGCCACAAGGCCCACCGATTGTCCGCCCATACGGGCGAAACCAACGACTAGATTTGGAGCGAAAGCCTGATGAACTTCAAGGAAATGCTCATCATCGACCACCCCTTTGATGATTCCTCGAACATCATAGGGCTTGTTGGGATCAGCCGGTATCAAATCATCTAGGGCGGGATTGTTCGAAGGGGGGTGACTCGGCATTGGGAATCTAGGGGCTTTGGATAAATTGTTACTGGGCAAAAAAGAGAGGAGTTCTCGGGTGTGTAAAAGGGCCTCGGTATCATTCGCACGAACAAAGTGCGCGACTCCGCTCTTAGAGCTATGCGTCGCCGATCCCCCCAATTCTTCTTTCGTGACTTCTTCATGCGTAACAGCCTTGATAACATCAGGGCCTGTGACAAACATGTACGATGTATCTTTCACCATGGTGATGAAATCTGTGATCGCAGGACTATACACAGCCCCTCCAGCACAGGGCCCCATGATGAGAGAAATTTGAGGTATCACGCCACTGGCTAGGGTATTGCGTAGAAAAATATCAGCGAATCCACCCAGCGACAGCACCCCCTCTTGGATCCGAGCTCCTCCACTGTCATTCAAGCCAATAAAAGGGCACCCCACTTTCATCGCATGATCCATCACCTTACAGATTTTTTGCGCGTTCGCTTCCGAGAGCGAGCCCCCGGTCACGGTGAAATCTTGGGCGTACAGAGCGACCGGACGCCCATCTATTTTTGCGAAACCCGTGATAACCCCGTCCCCTAGAAATTGTTCTTGAGGTGCGTGGCGATGTTTCTTGAAAGCATCCACTTCTTCAAAGGAATTTTCATCAACCAAGATTTCAATGCGCTCTCGAGCGGTTAGCTTTCCTCCTTCATGTTGTTTTTGAGTACGCTCTATACCCCCTCCCAAAAGGGCGTTAGATCGTTCCTTTTCAAGTCGATCAAATTTATTTTTTAAATCCATTTTGTCTCCCGTACAAATATTTAAGTGTCATCGCCCGGACTTTTTCCAGTCCTTTAGAAATCCCTCAATTCCCCTATCGGTCAGGGGGTGATGAAGCATTTGTTCAAAGACTTTTGTGGGAATGGTGGCAACGTGGGCCCCGGCAAGCGCGGCCTCTGTTACATGGATAGGCCCCCGAATGGATGCGGCGAGCACGTAGGTTTCGAGGCCATAATTCCCATAAATTTCAACAATTTGTCGAATCAACTCCATGCCATCCTGATTGACATCATCCAAGCGGCCTACAAACGGAGAAACATACGTGGCCCCGGCTTTGGCTGCCATCAGGGCTTGCGTGGCGCTGAAACACAGGGTGACGTTAGTTTTAATTCCTTCCGCCTTAAAGGCTTTGGAGGCTTTAAGTCCCTCAAAAGTCAGCGGAACTTTGACTACAACATTGGGATGGATCTTCGCTAACTTCCTCCCTTCGCTAATCATTCCATCTGCTTCGAGACTCAGGACCTCGGCACTGATGGGGCCGTCTACTATAGAGCAAATTTCCTCAATGATGGCTTCAAAAGGTCGGCCACTTTCTTTAGCAATTAAGGATGGATTGGTCGTTACGCCATCGAGGATCCCCAAGGCGTTGATGCGCTTTATTTCATCAATATTCGCTGTGTCGATAAAGAATCTCATCGGTTCTCCTAGGAAGTTCGACCGTCCTCTTCCATTGTCTCAGGCTCTCGGGCAACCTTAAAGACTGGAGAAAACTATGCCTCAAGACGCTGAAATTAAGGTCCTAGATCAAGGGTTTGTGCGTCTAGTAGATATGATGGGAAGCGATTTGTCCGTCGTCAATGCCGCCCGTGTTTCTTTTGGAAAGAAAAAAGATCATTTTGAAGACAAAGATAAAAAACTCATTCAGTACTTAGCGAAGCATGAACACACTTCTCCTTTTCGTCATGCCTATGTTCAATTCCACGTGAAGGCACCCATTTTTGTATTTCGACAATGGATGAAACATCAGGTCGGTTGTTCATGGAATGAGATCAGCGGCCGCTATGTGGAATTTCCCGATGACGAGTTTTTTATCCCAGCCTCTTTTCGCCAACAATCCAAAGATAATAAACAGGGGAGTGAAGGCGAAATTGAACTCGCCCATCGCGAAACGGCTCGGCATGCATACGAGCTAGCCTGCAAGCATGCGGTCACCGAATATAAAAAACTCCTTTCCCTCGGTGTCTGCCGGGAGCAAGCTCGATGCATTCTGCCGCTCGGGCTCTATTCAGAAGTCTACTGGACCACATCGCTACAAGCCGTCGCCCATTTCATTCGCCTGCGTTCCGAAAGCCACGCCCAATGGGAAATTCAGCAGTATGCTCATGCCGTTCGATCGTTAGTCGAAGTTGCTTTTCCTGCGAGCCTAGAGGCTTTACTTTCTACGGACGTTGGGTAAGCTTAGCGGAACAAATAAGATATTTTAATTTGGATCGTGTCGTCAGAAGGAACATGCTGAAGCATCGTGAGGTCACTAAAGGGACGAATGCCACCTTGCGGACTAATGAGATCAGTATTCCTAGCATTTTTTCCATAGACCAAAAAGAACGTAGAGCCCGGAGCGTATTCCCACCGAGTAATCACATTGACCACCCATGACCGGAAACTGCCGCTCGGGGAACGTGTGGTGATTGAGGCAGGTGTGTAGAGCCCATCGCTCACATAAGACCGAAGATCGCTATAACTGTAATTGACCCCAAGCCATTCGGAACTTAATTGAAACGTTAAGCGAGGGTTGGCTACATAACTTACCTTTAGCAAATGACGAAATTCTGTCAATGCACGATAGCCCACGATGGGAGTGGTATTCGACATTCCTGCTACAAAACCCACCGGGGTCCTCGATTGTGTTTCGAACCAGTAGTCTCCTTGGCCTTGCGTGAGATCTTGACTCATTTCGATTTTCCATTGATCCGTTAATTGAAAATCATTCTCAACTTTGAATCCGCTTTTTGGCTCATCTCCCCCAATGTTAGCAAAGCCAAATTCCCACCGCCACACACCGTATTGGGGACTTCCAAATTCCAACTGATAGCCCGCACCGGGTCCTCGAGGTAAATATTTTTTTCGGGCATCAGAAAAAGTTCGAAGTTCATAATCATCCTCTCTTGGCCCAAGGAAAAAACCTTCGATTTTTATGCGGTATAAGTCTTTGGTATTAAAGCGTATGGTGGTGGCCAAATTATTTTGAACCACATGGTTAGCACCATCACGAGCGTGATTCAATTGAAGATCAATATTTAAATTCTGGGCGCCCCCCATGGGTTGGTCCCAAGTTCGACCACTGAAGATACTCAGGCGCTTCTCGTCGGTTCGAGATTGATAGCCCAGATCGTTTAGTTGAAAATGAGGACCAGCATATACCGGGTTAATAGATAGAAAAGCTCCGTTCGACCACCTTTTCCGCCAATTTAATCGACCTCGCCAGTCACTAAGAATTTGCCCAGGAGGACCCACCCTTGAATTCGATAAGGTCCCCTCGAAGGTTTGATCTTGGTTGCGCCAAACCCCATCGATTGAAGTGACCAAAGCATCGTCATTCTGCTGACCCGAACGATTGACCCACGAGGCAAACCCACCGATAAAGCTTCCGCGGTCATCGAGAGCCTGCGAGACTCGCATAACCCCGTAATTAGTCGAGGGTAAAAGGGTCTCTTTCCGAGTGGATCCATCCACAGAGCGGATATAAGCTTCCGCTGTTTTTGTGTTGGCTCCAAGAATGCCAACATTAAGGCCTTTTTCGCTCTTCGATGTATATTTAGCCGCGCCCGTAATAACTGCCGAACTATCCCAACTAAGTAGTTTTTCCCCGGGGAGGAGGGTGGCGGCTGGGGTAGGTTGCCCAATACGCCGACTATAGAAAAAAGGAGGCCCGCCGATTTGAAAAATATCGGACCCCTCCGTGAAGAAAGGTCTTTTTTCCGGGAAGGACGTTTCGAGGGCCGACAAGTTGAATACCGTTTGATCCACTTCGACCTGCCCAAAATCGGGCTGGATAGCCAAGTCTAGCTGCGCATTGTTGGGGAGACTCAGCCGAGCGTCAAGACCATAATTAATAAGAGATTGGGAATCACGATTGGTTGCAGAACGGGAAATATCTTTCTTGGCAACAACAAAAGGAACCCATTCTCGCTTGGGTTGTATACTCAGTTGCTCGATCCCCCGGAGAAAAGGGTAGTTTGCGATACCACTGGTTACATCTCGGGGCTGCACATACCATTTACTCTCTTCTTTGCTTTGGCCATTGTCGGCTCGACATGGATTAAAGCCCCATGGGGCATTGCTGCCGATGGGGATTTTCATCGCTGATAGCGGGATTCGCATTTCAACCGACCATCCATCATCATCAATGGATACAGCGCTTTCCCAAACCGCATCCCAGGAGAAATCAATTCCTCGATATTCCTGGCTATCATTCGCGATGAAGTCAAATTGGACCCCCGCAGCTGTAACTCCAAACACATACGCTGATCGTCGAGACAAAATGGGATCGAGGCCGATAAAAAAACTATCGGCACCTTCATTACGCTGGTCTCTGCGATTGAGCCGCGCCATAATTTTTTGAGTGGGGGTACTTTTTAAAAGTCGAGCTCCTACATAAAGATATACGTCATCAAACAGAATGCGAACTTGGGTGAGACTCTTTGCCGGGGCTAAATAGTTTGGGAATGTCTGCCGAAAGCCTTCTGTTACATAGGCGACGCGCCAATCCTGTTCAACGAGTTTTCCGTCAAGCGTAATGAGATCTGCCCGTCGAGAAGCCTGGTGTGCAGGTAAGGATATCGTTTGAGCTAACATCCCCACCCAGCTAGAAAAACCCATCACTAGAAGACTTTTTTTAATCACATTCATCATTTTTAGCCCTAGTGAACTTCAGCAGAATAATCAGTATCCTATGAAAATAGTTTTTCCTTTCGCCACTTATTACTGGTTGGTGTTCTGGTATGCACGCTCCGGCCAATGGTATGAAAATTACGATGAGTGGATAAACTTAAATTCATGATTCTTGCTCATTCTTTCTTGCGCCAGTTGATTCTCGCTACCGCGGTCACGACTTCTTTGATAGCGAGCGGAGGAACGATCACCGTTAAAAATAAAACCTTTTTAGCGGAGGTGGCCCTCACGCCCCAAGAACAAGCTCGTGGCCTTATGTATCGGCAATCACTTTCTGCCAATCGATGCATGATTTTCCTCTATGACAACGATCAACCACGACCCATTTGGATGAAAAACTGTCTCATTAGCCTAGATGTAGTTTGGGTTAATCGCGAAGGTCGGATTGTGGGTTTGTTATCCAACCTTCCTCCGTGCCCCCCAAGCCGAGGAGACGACTGCCCCATGTATGGGGGATCATTTATTGCCCGCCACTTCGTTGAATTTTCGGCGGGTACGATTGCACGTCTGAATTTAAAAATAGGGGATCGGCTTAGTTGGGACATTGAGCTTGACGATGGTCGTCGAGTCCAGACTCCGACACAACGTTAAAGCACTAAAGAGGGGCGTCGGCCGAGGGTATCCCCCCCCGATCTTTTTTAGTAAAGCGCGCAATATGACGAAGATGTTCGGGGGGGAGTGGAAGCTGACTCAGGTCAATTGGAGAAACGCGGTCAGCCAACAGTTTGTAACCTTTGGCTTGCTTGGGGAGCCGATCAGGAAGAAACACTTCGTGCCCTTGGGCGTAGGGCATGAAAGGCGGCATAACAACCGCATATCCCGTATATAAAAAACCGGAGACTCGCATCCAGTCTTCTCCACCACTCGGTGATTTAACCGGCAAGGCGAAGACGGGATGTACACCTCCGTTAATCCAGATCTCACGATTATCTAATCGGGGGTATACAAAAATCCGTCGGCGATGCATGAAGTGGTAGCTATCAATTTGTAAATGGTCAACAACCTTGAACAAAGGATTGGTAACCGCAGGTCCCTCACTTCGATCAGACTGTCCAACAACTTGGATTACAGGTCTAGATTTTCCTGTCAATTTAGAAATATAGGCATTCAGTTCGGACGCTTCTTCCCCAACGAGATGACCCTGGTTGGGCTTGATATTTCCTAGAAGTACAATTTGTTCGGGTTGATAATCTGATAAAAGAGTCACCAAGCGTTCCCAAGGGTCAAGATGAGCAGCCAGCGGGAGACCCTCTAGAGCCCGACGTCGCCCGGCGCCTAATCCGAAGAAAAAATCTGATAGGACGAGTGTCTTGGCACGCGTAAGCCATAGCGCTCGTCGGCTATCCATTTGGCAATCATCAAACATTTCAAGATGCATCTCTTTCAGGATAAACGCAGTGCGGGGTTTTCCCTAAAGTATACGGAGTATCAAAGGAGATCCTAGGCGCCTAGATAAAATTCATTCGTGGGTAATTACTACCTAGCAGGGTGTTCGTGGACGTTGTTGCTTGCCCTAGCCACCGATCCAAAATGGTTGCGTACATACTTCTAAAATCACTCTCAGAGCTGTAGCGCATGTTGGCGTTATTATCTAGATTCGCCAAATTAGGATAAGCACCATAAAGCCCCCCTTTGATGCTATTACCAATACATAATGACAAAGAGTTGGTGCCATGGTCGGTCCCACCGCTATTTTCTGTGACGCGCCTCCCAAACTCACTCCATGTCATCATCATTACCCGGTTCTGAGCGGACCCTGTTGAGGTTGTGATCGTACCTAAATCTTCATAGAACGACTTAATCGATCCTCCGAGCGTGGATAGAAGATTCTTCATAGCAATCAATTGATTGCTATGGGTGTCCCAACCCCCTAACCGGCAGTAATAAACTTGGATTGGAAGGTTGGCGGCAATCATAGAAGCAATTAATTTAAATTGAGCGCTGAGGGAATTTGAAAGCACCGCCCCATTGGCATTGATGTAATTGGAGTCTCCGGGGTAAGGCACACTTGGCGTTCGAGCAGTTAGGGTCGATATACTTTGTGTCGCGTCGTAAAAACTCTTTTGCGACTTGGCTACGAGTTCGTACGCGGTCCTAGAGACACTGTCAGCACTGATAGAAGTGGCTCCTGAATTATAGGCGGATTGAAGCAGTAGGCTATCGGTTGAATAGGGGGTTTGTAGGGTGGTGTTCCTTAAACTTCCGGGGTATCTAAATCCATTTGTGCTGGTGATCGGAATAAACGATCTTCTTGCACCTGCAATCATGCGATGGACGGAACTTATTGTGGTAACTCCTTGAATCGCATTCGCCGCATCGAAGGTTTGATCGGCAAATCGACCTAACCAACCTGTCCCATTAAGGGTTGAAGGGTTTGAACCCGAGGTTCCTCCCTGAGCCCATAAATCCCCTGCAGTGAAATGAGACAAATTAGGGTTAGGCATACTTAATCCAGCGACCCATGCCACTTTACCCTGAGCGTGTAAAACATCGAGACCAATAAAATCACCATTGAGGCCCACGCCGCTACCCAATGTGGTTGAGGGAGTAATTCTTAACGTACTCCGTCTCGCTTGGTAAGCCGTCAGGTTAGCGCCACTGTCGGGGGGAAGAACATTTAGCCAATCCCATCCACCGTCCACATTAATGACAACCAAAATTGGGTTGGTAAAAGCGCCTGCATTCCCACCTCCACCGGTACCGCCCCCAGAAGAGACAGAGGAGGCTGAAGTTGAGCTGCCTCCACCACTGCAGCCTACTAAACCAGCCAGGGAAGCGCCGGCCGTCAGGGATGACTGAATGAAGGTGCGACGGGATAACGCTCGTTTCATATTTTCATCCCCCTAGTGTAATTGATGAGCTGGCGAACTCATCATGATGAAAGCCAGTTCTCTGATTCTAGTTTGATGCGTTGGATTAGTCAGACTGATAGAGATCCCGTTACCGCCAAATAAAGCATTGAGCCATGCGTCCCTCAAGCTTGTTGGTGTCGGAGCGAGTTGTAAAAGATTCACGAGACGGTTGAAGACATCAAGCGAAGTGATTGGCACAGTTGGGAACCATTTGTTGAGATCGGTTGGTACAAGCGTGACGGTTAACTGTGAGGATGAAGTTCCTGAACCTTGATAGAGACCATACCGATAGGTTTCACTCAGGGCCACGGCCGAAGCACAATAACTTCTATAGCGCATCATATTGGCATTCACCCAAACGTCATGCTCTCCCCATCCATTGGGACCTGCGGGGTCTAAAAGTGCTAAACCTAGGTTATCAAAAGTGGAGGAGTCAAACTCCGATGAACCCACCAAGAGTCTCCATGCAGGGAATCCTTTCACTGCCAGTGAATCTGCTTCACTGAGGCTATACCCTAACATACGACAAGAAGAGACTAGCCAAACAATGGGTGAGGTAATAAGTGCAAATCGATGAGCGCTATCAAAAAAGAACTGCGACTTAAACAAAACTTTTAAGGAAGCGCTGATATTGAAGTTGTTGGTTCTAATCACCAACCCAAAATCTTGAATATCTTGCGAAGTAAAGTGAGGAGTGACAAAGTGACCAATTATTCTCGCCGCAAGATATTCAGAACATTGAGTAGCACGAGATGTAGTGATGGAGCGAAGTACGTCCTCTCCTGGGACCATTCCTGCTTGCGCCACCGTGTAATTAAAAGTTCGGTCAAGAAAAGTAATGCTTGCAGATCCTCCCGTAGCGTTAGCTGCTGAGCTAGGATGTTGGTTCGGGAGTCGATTATTGCCTAAGGCCCCCATGAACCATGCAAGGGACCCGGCTGGAACTGTCTGGCCCTGAGCGACCACCGCTGTTCCCCTCTGGGCAAATTTATTAGCCACATTATTAGGTGCGGTGACAACGTCCGACGCGGCTACATAAAAACTCCAGCCTGAAAGTGCTTTGGCCAGACTTGTAATATCTTGTTGCGAGTACCCATTATCGACACCTAATGAATAAAGCTCTAGCACTTCCCGTGCGTAATTCTCATTCGGCACAGCAGAGCCTACAGCAGAATTAGAAACGGAATCTAGCCAAACACACATCGCTGGATTTTTACTAACCGCGACAAGGAGATCTGTAAAATTCCCAAGACCTTGGTCTCGAAATAATTGGATCTGCTCGAGCATCAGGGCTGTATTTTGGACTTTATCGTACCCAGTAGCAAAAAACTGGTGCCAAAAAAGAGACATACGTTCGCGAAATGAATCAGGCGCATATTGCATTCGGAAAGCCCATGCTGCTTGGGCTACGCTCAATCGGTTCCGCCACGTATTGGGTCCCTCGCAAAGAAAACCATGCGCTGACGTGACAGCGGGAGCAAGCATGTTGGCAGCATTCCCCGCCGTGGGATCGACGGCATTAATTGCTACCACATCCGATCGGTTAGCATAGACGGCATCAAAAAGAGTAGACGACTGCCCCCCGTCGATCCATGCGTTTATGAAGCTGCTCGGATCGGTTGCCGCCGCGGTTGACGCTGCTTCTGGCGTTAACCCAAAGCCTGCTCGGCGGGCAAAGTGTTGAACATCAAGAGCCGACCAAGCGTTAACAGGAGTGAGATTTGCCATATATCGCCTTATTCTTGATTAATTATTAAGAGCTCCATTTGCGATCCACGCACGGAGTGTATCAATTGTTGGTTGGCATAAAATAGGTGCGCCCTGTGGCATACGAGTGCCATAGGTTTGCCCAAAAGCCGCCAGCCCAGGATTATCTTTGGATATTTTTTCAATGAGCCAAGAGGTATTCGGATCCCCGGGGTTGACGCGGTACCAAGAAGGTCCACTTTGGGTGACCGCCCGAAGTTGGGTATAGACACTGTTAGCGCTTCCTGAAAAAAGAATTCGTCCTGCAGGGTTGATTCCACCATGACAACTACTAGTATTAGAGCCGCAACTAAGCTGAAGCGCTGGCAAAATATCCGCAGAAAAGCTCGGTGTCATCTTGGTGGTTGAAATGGGGCAGGTCGTACCCGCGTACGGATCAGCGGGAGAAGTTGAAGCACTGCTAGAGGACCCACCTCCTCCACAAGATGCAAGACATAAAACAATAAGCATCGAACTATATGCCCAGAAATTTTTTGTATGAATCTGAACAAAATGTGATGTCATTTCACACCTTCTCTATGGCCTCTATCTTAGACACGAAAGAGCTGAGAGGAGAAAGCAATTTATTGTCGTGTTCGTCCTTGGATCAACATGGCGTCCCCATAACTAAAAAAACGGTAGGACAGGCGGATGGCCTCTGCATAAATTTTGTGGGCTTGTTGGGTACCTAATAAACTACAAATCAAAATAAAAAGGGAACTCTCGGGGAGATGAAAATTGGTCAGGAGGCCGCAAGGAACCCTTGGAGGGTGGCCCGGCCTGAGAAATAAGCGGCTTTCTCCCTGAGTGAGCAATGTGTTTCCGTTCCAAGCGGTTTCTAGGGTTCGAAGGCTCGTAGTCCCAATACAAACGATCGGTCGTTGGCCTACTATCGCCTCTGAAATCTTTTTAGAAGTTTCCGTTGAAATGAAAAAAGCCTCCCGATGCATTTGATGATCATCGATTTTGTCAACTAAGATGGGTCGAAAGGTCCCGAGTCCAACATCGAGTCGTATAGGGGCCCAATCATGTCCTTTCTGTTTAAGTTCGGTAATCAGCGTTTTGGAAAAATGTAAACCTGCGGTGGGTGCTGCGACCGCCTCACCTTCATCGCTCGCAAAATCAGTTTGATACCTTTGATCATCATGATCGTCGGCTGCTCGTGTGATGTAGGGCGGTAAGGGTAAACTTCCAATACGGTCAATGTTTGACCATTCAGAGAGTTCCGGTGGATACAAGCGGACTGTCCGCTCCCCCTGGGGTCCTTCGTTAAGAATCGTTAACGAGCCAAGATTCTCCTGTGTGATGGGGTGAAGAATCTCGCAGGTGCTCCCCTTTATTAATCGATGAGCAGGCCTGACCAAGGCGTCAAAAGTGCCGTCTTCATGTCGATGAAAAAGCAAGGCCTCACCCCCTCCCCCTGTTTGACGACGTAACCACAAACGCGCCTTTCTCACCCGAACTTCATTAGGGATCAAAAGAGTACGAGGCGAAAGCCATTGGTGTAATTCTCGAACTGAACTATGGGCGACGATCCCTTGGTCTGGATGGATCACTAAGAGCTTCGAACTCTCACGATCTGCTAAAGGCCTTTGAGCAATTAAATGAGGAGGAAGATTAAAATTAAAATCAGATCGGAGCGCCATAATGATTTAAAGCACTGAAAAACTATGTAACCTTGCGTATTCCCCCTGCGCAGCGAGCAGAGATTCGTGCGTTCCTTGCTCGATCAGTCGCCCCCGAGAGATCACATAAATTCGGTTGGCGCGCTGTATGGTACTTAGTCGATGAGCAATCACTAACGTCGTTCGCTCTTTGATCAGTTCATCTAAAGCCTGTTGAACAATCGACTCGCTTTCGGTATCAAGAGCGCTTGTTGCTTCGTCTAAAATTAGTACAGGTGGATTTTGTAATAGAGCCCGCGCAATGGCGATCCGTTGACGTTGACCTCCGCTCAAACTAGATCCAGTTTCAGCTAATCTTGTTTCGTAACCTTGGGGAAGTTGAGCAATAAAATCATGGGCATGGGCTCGGCGTGCGGCTTCCATGACCTCGGCTCGACTGACATTTAATCCGTAGGCAATATTGTCGTGAATTGTATCCATGAATAGGAGTGTTTCTTGAGTGACGACTCCGATTCGAGATCTCAACTCCTTTGGATCAAATTCTTTGATATCTGTTCCGTCGATCAGTACACGACCCTCTAGGGGATCAAAAAGACGAGGGAGCAAATTCACTAACGTTGACTTACCCCCGCCGCTAGGTCCGACAAAGGCTACAATCTCTCCTTTTTGGATCTTTAAACTGACGCCCTCTATAACGGGCTGGCCTTGTTCATAGGCAAAACATACTTGGTCAAATTCAATAAGAATAGGCGTTACCGGAACTGGTTTTGGCTGAGTGGGCCCCTGTATGGTGGGCTCAAGATCATAGAGGTTGAAAATTCGTTCAAGAGCCACTTGACTCACCTGAACCTCAGCGTACATTTTGGTGAGATGTCGAATGGGGTCATAAAGTGCGTAGATTAAGAGCAGAAGTCCAATAAAATCCCCTCCTGATAACACACCTTCTCGAATTCTGACTCCACCATAAATCACCAGAAGGGCCAAGAGAAGCCCCCCCACAATTTCCATCATGGGAGGGGCCAACAACTGGGATCGGACCATTTTCATATTGATACGGTAAAGTTCTTCACCTTGAGACTTGAAGCGCATACTTTCGTATTGTTCACGCGCAAAAACTTTTACAACTCTCATATTCGATAAAACTTCTTTTAGGCGAGCTAAAAGTCGATCGGCGGATTTTTGATTTTCCCGACCTCGACTTCGTATCTTGGCGGAGATCAAGCGTATGGGGAAATAGACTAAGGGGAATAAGAGTAGAACCACTAAGGGCATGTGCCAGTCCACGAGGAAAATCGCTACCAAAGTCGATAGGGCCGTCGCCACTTGTTTAATGAAATCCGATGTTTGATTGGACGCTAACTGTTGAATGGCGTTGACGTCCCCAAGGACTCGGTTCATCAGTTCACCTACTGGGTGCCGCTGAAAAAAAACAGGATCTTGTATCAGGACTCGGTCAAAAAGCCTTTCTCGGATATCACGGACCGCTCTAAGGCCTGATCGGGCAACCCAAAGACTGCCTAAATAAAGAAAGATCGCTCTCAAAACAAAAATAGTCAGAAGCGCTAAAGGTAAAAGCCACAGGGAGAAATCTCCTGGTTCCGAGTGCGGTAGAGGGAGGGACTCTGCAAAGCGCAGGGCGAAAGCCTTTAACGGCTTGACCGGTGAAGCGATATTGTTTAGGCCTAATTGCCGATCAAAAACTAAGGAAAGCAAACCAATGCTTAAAGCCTGCAAACTACTTCCAAGGGCTAAAACTAGGCCTCCGCCTAGCGTTCCCCATAAATAGGGGCGGAGATGTTTTTGGATAAAACGCTGGAGAGGGCTCACGTATTCACTCCCTTTAAGTTAGGGTATCTACTTCCAAGGCTAGGGCCCGATACTTTTCATTTGTTCTAGGAGTAATCGTGCGGCTACGGCCTCCGCTTTTTTTAAGGTATTGCCCCTACCTTCACTGCGCCATTCACTTAAGACCACCTGAACTAAAAATGTAGGAGCATGGTCTGGTCCTGTCTTGGAAATCAAATGATATACCGGTGAGCCAAGATTAAGCTTGGCCGCGCGTTCCTGAAGGGTAGTTTTGGCATCGCTGGCTTCCCAAAGTGCAACCGTAGCATTTTCGACTAGAGACCCAAAGCGTCGTTGGAGCAAAGACACAATAAGTGAAAAACCCTCGCTATCCTGTCGAGCAGAGTCCAAGTAGATTGCGGCCAAGAGCGCTTCGAGCGCATCGGCCAGAGAGCGCTCACTCGCTGGCTGATGATCACTTGTATAAAGAGGTAATTCTATATCCGTAGCCCAAGAGGCCAGTGTCTCCGTATTGATCAATAAGGTTCTCAACTTCGACATCTCGCCTTCATTGAGATCGGGACGGAGTTGATAAATCAAAAGTGCAGCACCGAAATTGAGAATAGAGTCACCCAGAAACTCTAATTTTTGATTATTTAAACCTGAGCCCGATGGGTGTGTGAGGGCTTCTAGGAGGATCCTAGAATCCGAGAACTCGTAGTGAGTGTGTTTTTTGACCAGTTGGACAATCTGTTTGGGATCATGAGGTTGCATACTTCTAGTGTGGACTAAAAGCCGCGCTTTTTTTCATCTATTTTGAATTTGAAAACCCTATAAATCCCTTGAATTTATAGGGTCTTGCTAGGTTTAGCGTTATCAACTTTTTCGAATAAGTTTCTTATAAAAAGGGTGTGAGATATATTTTTACAACAATTCAGAGAGATCAAAAGCTCAAAACTTACAAAAAAACCAATTGACTCAATGAAAAACCTTAGGTTTGATTAAGTAAAGCGATTATCTCTTCCTCGACACACCAAAAAATTTGTACTTTATAGGACCTACTAAAATCCATGAGATCCAATAAATGTTAAAACGCGTTGCGATTTTTAAAGCTCTTGATATTGAAATCAAGAAGCAACGTGGTTCAGTTGCCGCTAAAGGAAATTACCGAGGTCATCATTCTTTGAAAGAAGAATTGAGTCAAGGAACCATCACGATCATTGCTGAAGTTGCAGGGGGGAGTCCGGGACTCGGGAAGACGCGCTCAAACTTTAAAGCTTCAACGCATGCAAAAAGCTTGATAGAAAATGGTGCAAAAGCCCTCTCGATTGCCACCGACAAGTTCCTTTACTTCGGTGACGATAAAGGCCTTTCGGAAACTCGCTCTCAGGTCAAAGTTCCTTTGTTGCGTCGGGAATTTATTTTTGAGGAATATCAAGTCGAAGAAAGTAAAATTCTTGGAGCCGATGCCATTTTCTTAATGCCGGCTCTGTTATCTCAATCTAAATTAGTAGATTTGCATAAGTTAGCCGTTGCTAAAGGCCTAGACGTAGTATTCGAAATCACGAATGATGAAGAGATCAAACGATCCATTGAAGTGGGCGCTCAGATCTTTTGCATTGTAGGACGTAATTTAGAAAACTGGAATCCCACCTACGATAAGTCCATCGCTCTTATTAAAAAGATTCCTAAAGATTCCCTCATTATGTTTGAAGCCGGCATTAATCGTTTGGTTCAAGTGAAGCATCTTCATGCCCTCGGAGTTCATGGCGTCATTATTGGAGACGCTCTCTTGGACGACTTTTATCCCGGTAAGCGCTTAGCCTCATTACTGAAGGGCGAAGAGCCCCCCGTTAAAAAAATTCCCAAGGTCAAAGTAGCCCCAACCCCTGTGGTTGTCCCTCCACCCAGCAAGGCGCCCTTGGCCGCTCCTAAAGCAACAACAAAAGTTGGAAAAAAGATTACCAAAGAAAAAAATTCTTCCCCGCGGAAAGATACCGGGTCCAGAAAGCCTGGAACACCGGCTCACCGCACCCCTTCCACAACAGCCCGCAAGGGCAAAAAGGAGCCAATCATGGCCAAGAAAAAAGCGGCTAAAAAAGCTACTAAAAAAGTAGCTAAAAAAGCCACCAAGAAAAAAGCGGCTAAAAAAGCCACCAAAAAGAAAAAGCGTTAATTCGCAGCCCTGAAAAGGGCTTTTCTTTTTAAGAAGACCCCCGGAAACGGGGGTTTTCCTTTCTAAAGACCAAAATCCAACCTAAAGTTGATTAAATGACCCTTATTGAAAACATTCAAGCCCTCGAAGTTCTTGATAGCCGGGGAAACCCCACACTTCAAGTCACGGTGTACCTATCGGACGGACATTCAGGGAGCGCAATTGTTCCCTCAGGCGCTTCTACTGGATCGAAAGAAGCGTTGGAGCGTCGTGATCAAGACCCCAAGCGCTATAACGGCAAAGGAGTTTTGGAAGCAGTTCGTGCAGTGGAAACTATCCTCGCCCCTCATCTAAAACACCAAAATCCCTTTGATCAGAAAACCATCGATGAGCGAATGATCGATCTGGATGGAACTCCTAATAAATCTCGTTTGGGAGCTAATGCTATTTTGGGCGTTTCGATGGCGACATCGGCCGCCGCCGCTCACGCTTCAAACATTCCCCTTTATCGTCAATTGAGGTCGTGCGAGTCGCTTTATTTACCCGTTCCCATGATGAACATTCTAAATGGCGGGGCTCATGCAGATACGAATGTTGATATTCAAGAATTTATGGTCATTCCTGTCGCCGCACCTAACTTTCATGAGGCGGTTCGCTGGGGTGCAGAGATCTACCATAACTTAAAAAAGGTTCTCAAAAAAAAGAAGCTTGCTACCGGCGTCGGAGACGAAGGAGGTTTTGCCCCCCGCCTAGAGAGTAATGAAGCAGCTTTGCACTGTATCGCGGAAGCCATTAACCATTCAGGACTTCGGCTTGGCCAAGACGTTTATCTCGCCCTCGACTGTGCTGCCTCAGAGTTTTATCGGGATGGTCATTATCACCTAGATCAACAATCATGGACTTCAGAAGCCCTACTGCGTTACTACGAATCACTTATTCGACAATTTCCTATCATCAGTATTGAAGACGGGATGGCAGAAGATGATCATATGGGGTGGCAACAACTGACCGCCGCCCTCGGCGATAAAATTCAACTTGTCGGTGATGATGTATTTGTGACGAATCCGGCTATTTTGAAAGAAGGCATCTCAGCGCATATCGCCAACGCACTGTTAGTAAAACTCAATCAAATTGGTACCGTGACGGAAACCTTTCATGCCATTGATGTGGCTCACCAGGCAGGTTATCGGTGTATTATCAGCCACCGAAGCGGGGAAAGTGAAGATACGTTCATTGCCGATCTATCCCTCGCTTCATCGGCAAAACAAATCAAGACTGGAGCCCCCGCAAGGACGGATCGTGTGGCTAAATATAATCGACTGATGCAGATAGAACGAGAGCTGGGCTCTCAGGCTCGATATGCAGGTAAAGAAGCCTTCAGCTTTGAGGTAAGGTAGATTTATGGACATTATTAATCGCAAGGGCAGCATCAAGTGGGCATGGATCATCTCGCTTGCGGTTACTTTAGTGGTGGTTTTGTGGCGACCTGAGTTACGCAATTTACTACGAAGTCAAAAGCAACTCAATCAGTATGAACAACGCCTAGAAAAACTTCGAAGTGAAAATGCTCTTCTAAAATCATCGTTAGATCAGATCAAAGGGAAAAATGAATTGATCTATGAAATCATGGCTCGCCAGCGTGGAATGCAGATGGCCAATGAGCGTGTATACGTCTTTCAAGAACCTCAGCAGAAATAAAACGCAAGAGTAATTTACTATGAAACTTCACGTGGCATCCGGAAGTGGTAATCGATTCGCCTATGCTTTTGCCGAAGAAGGGGTTCTTCAAAAGGATGGACCTCGTTGGGCACAGGCACTAAGAGATCATCCCGCTCATGTGGATGGCTTCTTTCTTCTTAACGCCTACCACCCGGGTCAGCCTTGGGTCATGACCCATTGGGATACGGATGGAACGGAGACTTTTTGTTCAAACGGAACGCGCGCTTCGCTCGCTCTGCTTGAGAATATTGCCTTAGAAAAAGTTTCTTGCTATTCCAACCAAGAATCTGTTTTTTTGAAAAAAACAACCGAGGGCGTTGCACTCCATTTTCCAGAAGATGATCGTATGGGTTTATTTCATGTACCCCTCGATCTTCCAAATCCACATCGGTTTGGATTTATAGGTAATCCACAATTAGTAGTTTTGATAGATTCGATTCTATCCGTCGATTTGCCTAGCTGGGCCCCCCCTCTTCGCCACCATGAAATCTTTCCCGAGGGAACCAACGTCAATATTATTGAGATGATACGTCCCGGAGAAGCTCGAATTCGTTCTTATGAAAGAGGGGTTGAAAGAGAAACGGCCTGCTGTGGTACGGGATGCGCCGTTGCGGGGGCATGGCTTTCAGAAATGACAATGTGTACTTCATGGAAACTTTATACCGCTCAAGACCCCGTCTATATCACCCTGTCTTCTATTGAGAACGGCCGTTGGACTAATTTATGGTTGTCGGGACCTATTCGAATTGAAGAGCCCATTGATTTGGAGCTTTCCTAAGACAAGTTGCCCAAAAGGTCTATTAAATCAGCACTTAAACTTGTGCAACCACAGAAGGCAATTCGTGGAACAAGGTAAAATATAATTTGTTCCACAGCCTAGAGCAATCAGAAAGGGTTCTCAGCAACGTGACCGCAAGAATTGTTGTTATTGCAAATCAAAAAGGGGGCGTGGGCAAAACCACCACTTCCATCAATTTTGCTGCATCGCTCGCCATCCTCGAGCACATGGTTTTATTGGTTGATCTCGATCCCCAAGGGCACTCCACTACAGGTCTTGGTTTTGAGAAGCCCAATGATCAAGCAGGCGCTTACGCTTTATTAACGGGAACCCCCGCCGAGGCTCTAGTTCTGAATACCGAGATTGCCACGCTACAAATAATTCCTGCAGGTAAAGATCTTGCTCGCCTAGAGTTTAGTGATTTGACGGATGAGTCTCAACTCTACAATTTAAAAAATGCCTTGAATCAAATTAAAGAAAACTATGATTACATCGTCATCGACTCCCCTCCAGCCCTGGGGACCATGACCTTGAATGCTTTTACCGCCGCCGATGAACTTATTGTTCCCATGCCTTGTGAATTTTTGGCGATGGACGGACTTGTAGAATTAGTCGATACGCTTAATGCGGTCCAAAAACAATCGAATCCGAGCCTCCAACTCGGCGGCATCCTGCTCACGATGGCCGAAGAGCGAACGAACCTTGGCTCCGCCGTGGCAAACGAGGTTCGAAAAAGCTTCCCCGGCAAAGTCTTTAAGACATCCATTCCTAGAAATATTCGTCTTGCAGAAGCCCCTAGCCACGGAAAACCTATTGCATTTTACGATTTGAAATCGAAAGGGGCACAAGCTTACATCTACTTCACTAAAGAATGGCTACGTCGTAAAAAAAATGAATTTACAAAGGATACGATATGAACGTCTCTAAACGGCCTGCCTTAGGTAAGGGTCTCAAGGCACTTATGCAACAACGCACCTCTGTGGGCGATGCTAATTCGCAAGAAGTTCTCATTGATCTTTTAGTGCCCAATCGCGCTCAACCCCGCATTACCTTCAATGACGTGGCTTTGGATGAGCTCTCTGCGAGTATCAAAACCCACGGTATTATTCAACCGATCGTGACGCGCAAGGTCGGTGAGCGATTTGAAATCATTGCGGGTGAACGTCGTTGGCGTGCAGCTAAAAAGGCAGGTCTTGTTCATGTCCCCATTGTAGTTCGAGAAGTTCCTGACAACGAACTACTTGAATACGCGCTCGTTGAAAATATCCAAAGAGAAGAGCTGAATCCCATTGAAGAAGGAAGAGCCTATTGGAATCTGGGGAATCTATTGAAATATACGCAAGAACAAGTGGCGGATCGTGTTGGTAAATCGAGACCCCAAGTGGCGAATACGCTTCGACTTTTAAAATTACCGAGTGCTGTTCAGACAATGATTTCAGAGCGACAACTGTCGATCGGCCACGCGAAAGTTTTATTAAGCTTAGAAAGCCCTCGACTTCAGGAACAGGTGGCTCGGGAGGTCCTCGAGCGTCGCCTGAGTGTCCGCGCCCTTGAAGTACGAGTGAACCAACTCCAAACCCTCAAAACTCTCAAGAAAAAGAAACTGAATCCCAACATGGTTTTTCTAAAGGATGCTGCGGAAAAACTCACACAAGTGTGGTCAACCCGTGTTGAGATTAAGGGGCAGGGGAAAAAAGGCATCCTTATGTTTCACTTCAGCGACGCCGAACAACTTGATCGTCTTTTCGAGGGGCTTAAAGTTGGCCCTTTTAAAAAAACCTAATGTCTTGATAATGATTGCTCAATCCTAATAGACCTATATCTCAATGATGGACTTTCATTCGGCTGATTGCTTTATCCCCGCCCTTCCGCCTGTTGATTTTGGAAAAGGGCTTACGCAGTTATCGGATCGATCTTTTTTTGGCATAAAGAAAGGGCTTCACAACACTCAAACTATTCTTAAAGCTCTTGGGCACCCCGATCGTCATTACCCAATAGTCTTGATCGGGGGTACGAATGGTAAAGGCAGTACCGGATCGATCTTGGCTCATGCCTGCCGGGCGTCGGGTTTGAAAGTGGGATGGACGACCAGCCCACATTTGACACACCCCCGAGAACGGATATGGATCAATGGACAATACATTGCCCCCCCTACTTTTAATCGCATTCTAGAAACGATCTTCCATAAAGAAAAAGACCTCGGAATCACATTGACTTATTTTGAGTCCATCATTGCCACGGCCTTGCAATCATTCTCAGAGGAGCACATCGATCTTGCCATTGTCGAAGTGGGCATGGGAGGTCGATGGGATGCGACCAATGTGACCGATCCCATCCTAAGTGTGATTACCAATGTGGGCTTAGATCATCAACAGTATCTCGGTCATACGAGAGAACTGATTGGGCGAGAGAAGTTGGCTATTGCGCGCTCCCACCGTTCTCTTGTCTTAGGCCCTTCGTTATCTCAGGATTGGGTTGAACCCCTATTAGAGTGCTCACCCTCGGTTCACTTTACCTCTCCTCTCACAACCAACGTCCAGCTTTTCTGGAATCACTCGCTGATCGATGGCCAAAGATTTGGCTTAGCCGGCCGTCATCAATTGGATAATCTGGCATGCGCTGAGGGAGCATTGGAGTGTTTAAGAAGCATGGGGTTCAAACTTCCGCACCACCTATGTAAGGAAAGTTTGGCCTTTCTTCATTGGCCAGGACGACTTTCTGCACTCCCAGGGTTTGACAATGTGTGGCTAGACGGCGCGCATAATCCAGAAGGACTCGAAGCTCTCAGGGAGCATTGCATAGCAACAGGTATGATCCCCCATCTTTATTTTGGGGTTATGAAAGATAAAGATCTCTCGGCGATAGTACAAGTACTCAAACACTTTCCGCACCAATCCATCACTCTCCTTCAAGGAAAAGCAGATCGATTTGCAACGCTCGATAATCTCGGGACATTACTCTCATGCGCCTCCATTGATTATAAAAATCTTTCCTCATGGGACGGATTAGAATCTCACATAAAAGTACACCAAGGAGACCCCGTCCTATTTCTAGGCTCACTTTATCTTGTAGGAGAAATCCTTGAGCATTTTGATTTAATGCCTAACCCTGAGTAATAAGACAAAAGAGCAATGTAAACTATATTCCTGTGGAGTATCAATGGGTTGGCAGTTAGGTCCGCTTGAGTTCTCAAATCGACTTATTTTGGGAACGGGGAAATATCCCTCGTTCGATGTCATGCAGGCCTGTCATCAGGCCGCTGAAGTAGAGATGATTACCTTGGCCGTTCGTCGTTTTGACCTGAGTGCAGAAGGCAAAACCAACATTCTCCATTGGATCCCCCCCCATTTACGTATTCTTCCTAATACAGCCGGATGTTATAACGCTGAAGATGCTGTGCGTGTGGCACGATTAGCTCGAGAAGCGCTTGAAACGGATTGGATCAAACTCGAGGTGATCGGAGATCCCCATTCTTTGTATCCGGATAATGAAGCAACCCTCGTTGCAGCTCAAGCGCTAGCCAAAGAAAAATTTATTATCTTACCCTACGTAAACGCCGATCCTATTTTGGCAAAAAAATTAGCCGATCTTGGTTGTGCAGCTGTTATGCCTCTCGGGAGTGCGATTGGCTCAGGCCAAGGGGTCCAGAACCCTTCCGCTCTTCAGTTGATATGCGAAACGCTCAAGCCCTACAAGATTCCCATGATTGTCGATGCAGGCGTAGGAACAGCGAGTGACGCTTGTATTGCCATGGAACTCGGCGCAGATGGAGTACTAATGAATACGGCGGTAGCCGAAGCGAAAAACCCGGTCGTAATGGCTGCAGCGATGTGTGCTGCCATTCGCGCCGGACGACTTGCTTTTGAAGCAGGGCGTATGCCCCATCGATCCTCCGCTCAACCAAGTAGTCCAACCCAGGGAGTTATTATGTCGTCTGCTAAGTACAGCGAGAGTCTCTAAATGAGTAAAGTGACTTTAAAAATCTGTTTTTATTTTCTTATTTTTTCAACACTGAATATTTTTCCACAAGCGAATCCTCGACCTCGCTTAGTAGTCATACTATCGGTGGACCAATTATCCGCTGACTTAGTAGTCCGCTATCAACCTCAATGGTCTTGGGGTTTTAAAACCCTTTTCAAAGAGGGAGTTGTTTTTTCTCAAGCTTATCAATCTCATGCCTCTACCGAGACAGCGCCAGGACATGCCACGATCTTGTCGGGTCGATATCCCTCACATACCGGGATCGTGAGTAATACATGGTTTGGTCCAGGCTTTAAACGAATTGACTCGACCGAAGATGATAATGCTTCGGTTTTGCTTGCTCCGGCGGGGCGAAAAGGAGCGAGCAATAGTTGGTTCTCGGGCACTAGTTTGGGCGATTGGCTCATTCGTCAAGACCCTCATTCGCGAGTTGTCGCTATTGCCGGGAAAGACCGCTCGAGTATTTTTATGGCAGGTTCTTCCACTTCTCATGTCTATTGGTTTGAGCCCTTTATAGGGTTCACCACCTCAATCGCTTATCGACTTGACTTGCCCCCTTGGCTTCTAAGGGCCAACGAACAGTGGCTTAAGTCCCTAGAAAAGCAATCGATTGTTTGGTCGGCTTCAAAAACCAATCCTTCAGCAACTAATCCTCAATCTTATCTTTTGGATGGAGATTATTTCGGAGAAAGAATCATCAAGACGGGTCTTCCCAAGACCATTAAAACCATTAATGATCCTGTAGATTCTAGTTTTTTTAAACGCTTTCGAGCCACCCCTTTTTATGACGAACTCATTCTTCAATTTGCACAAAAAGTAATTGAGGAAGAAAAACTGGGTCAAGGAAGTCGTCTTGATGTCTTGGCCATCGGTCTTTCTGCAACGGATTATATAGGACACAACTTTGGAACCGGTGGACCCGAAATGCAGGATCACCTTTTAAAGTTAGACCAAGCCCTCGGTTCCTTTATCGGGTACCTAAAATCGATAGATTCAAACGTGGTAATTGTCCTCACTGCAGATCATGGTGCCCCTGACTTTGCTGAACGATTAAACGCACAAGGTCTTAAAGCCGAGAGAGATTCGTATACCTCATGGCTGAAAGAACTTAATGCGCTTGCTCAAATTCAATTAGCCCTCTCGCCTACCGACACCTCGGGCATCTTTAAGGTGACAGGGAATCCTCCGAGTGAACTCTACCTTAATCAGGTAGCGCTCGGGATAGACACCGATCCGTCTCTTCGAGCAAAACTAATGCCCAAACTCCTCGCGATGGTCAAAACCGCTCCTCATGTTGCCGAGGCTTTCAGTCGTGAAGAAATAGAGCAAGCCGCCGTTCCTCCCAAATCCGATCCTCGAACACTATCGATGTCTCAACGGTTTCATATGAGTTACGATCCTCGTCGTTCAGGTGATATTTTTATTGTTTTCAAACCGTACACCACATGGGGCATGGGGGGATCTCAACATGGGAGTCCAATGAACTATGATCGCCATGTCCCCCTTGTATTTTGGGGTCCATGGAAACATCAGATCATAACGGAAGGTGTAGAAATTGTAGACCTAGCGCCTACCCTCGCCTCAGAATTAGGCATTAAGCCCCTACAAGTACTCGACGGAAAAATATTAAACCTTCAACCAAAGATCAAAATCACTCGATGACCCTAGAAATATTTTTTTCTACAAGTTCTTATCTGATTGGAGTGCTTGCCTCATTGTTTTCTGTATTGAATCCCGTGAGTGCCTCGGTGGTTTTCGCCTCAGCGACGGCTAATGTAGATTCAATGGCCATGAAAAAGATGGCACGACGCGCCTGTACGACGGCAGGTCTTGCGATGATTGTCTTTGCAGTACTAGGACAGTTTATCTTTAGCTTTTTTGGTTTTACAGCCCTCGCGATGAAATTTGTAGGAGGTATTTTGGTTTTATCCCGGTCCTTTGCTATGCTGTCGGGCGATAGCCAAGATCGGATTACTCCTCAGGAACAGGATGCGGCGCGCCACCGTCTTCCCGAAGATTATGCCGTGATTCCCTTTGGCATTCCTCTTCTTGCTGGCCCTGGGACACTCAGTACAGTGATGGGTTTTGTGACAGAAGTGTCTTTGTGGGACTACGCCTTAGTTCTGTTAGCTATTTTGACGAATATTACCTTGACGTATTTTGTTCTCATTAATGCCACCCGCATCTTTAAAAAACTAGGAACCCTCGGCGAAAAAATTCTTACGAAACTAATGGGGCTGATCTTGGCAGGCGTGGGGATGCAGTTTCTCATCAACGGAATACTCTCGTTGACCACTCAAATTCGTTCACTCACCCCTCCCTAAAACTCATCACCCTTCCTTCTCTGCCATGCTTAATCTATGACTATTCAGGGCCTCAGTCGTTTTACCCAAAAGACGATGCGTCTCTCTTCAACTTGGGTTGTGATCGTCATACTCACGTTCTTTCTTTTGGGTACTTTTTTATTCCAAAATAAAAATCTGCTCCTCATCCCGCAACTCAATTTTTGGCTGGGGCTCATTTTTTTATTTTCATCCTATCCCGTTGGTATCGGACTACTATCCCCTCTTCCATGGCTTTATTCGGGCGATGACGAACTTCGAGCTGGAATTACAAGAGGAGCGCTTCAGTCGATCATTTTTAATTCTTTATGGCTCGCCGTCGCCTACAGTATTGCTTTTTTTATTTTGTCCGATGGAGATAAGGGGGTACCCGCCCATTTTGTTGGCGAGGAAATTGGCCAACACTTTAAATATTGGGATTGGGTGAAGCGGGCCCCGGTCAACTCCGTGCTATCGACCATCATCGGTGCCCTGATTGCCAATGGCAGGGTTGAAAAAATAGAAAAAGAAACCATGACCGAAGCTCTCAGCCAAATCCGGCTCCGTGGGCTCCAGGCGCAATTATCGCCCCATGTCCTTCACAACTCTCTCAACGGCCTTGCCGAATTAGTTCATCAAAATCCTATCAAAGCGGAGAGGGGTATATTGGGACTCTCAGCCTTGTATCGGCAATTTCTCGATTTTTCAGTCCAACACAAGAGTACGATCGGCAAAGAGAAAATCTTTATTGAGCATTGGGCTGATTTAGAGATTCTACGCTTAGGCTCTCGATTACACATAGAATGGCAATGGGACGATAGTTTAAACTCTATCCCCATACCTCCACTTGTTCTTCAACCACTCGTAGAAAATGCTATCAAACATGGTGTAACACCTTCGATCCATCCTTGTATTCTTCGTATTCAATCCTTTCGCATGCCCGATGGACGCATCTCTCTATCCGTAGAAAATAACGGTATTTCTCTCGATCCTCGCTTCGCCTGGGGGCTAGGACTTACCAATCTAGATTCGAGACTTAAAATTGTTTATGGAAATCAATCTTCGCTGCAATTGCTTAAGCGAGACGATTGGACCTACGCCCAAGTAATTATTCCAGATCATTATTTAGGATGGTCTTTATGAAAGCGCTCATTATTGATGATGAGCCACTCGCGAGACAAAGACTTCGTCGATTACTTAACGAGCTCGATGTCGAGGTTGTAGGCGAGTTTGCAGGTGGTCTCGATGCACTAGCATGGTTCAAAGAACACAATGAACCTGATGTGTGCTTTCTTGATATACAGATGCCCGGTGCCAGTGGCTTAGAAATCATTGCAGAACTGCCCCATACCGTAAACGTCGTCTTTGTCACCGCTTTTGATCAACACGCTGTGAATGCCTTTGATCTTGAAGCGTCCGATTATCTTCTCAAGCCTGTTTCCAAAGATCGCCTCGCGCGCTGTCTCGATCGTTTACAGACTTTGCCGCCCCCGAAGCGTAAAGAGCAAGCTCTCTCTATTGGCTCACGCTATCCCGTCAAAGTAGGAAATGGCTATGTCTTCATGGATCTTAAACGCACGACACACTTTGAGGTAGAAGAAGAGTCCGTATGGGCTTGGGTACAACTAGGCCCCGATGGCCACCAGCGCTTTCGAACCCAATGGGATACGCTCGCTCAAGTCGAAACACGGTTCATCCACGAAGGTCTTATCCGTATTCAACGACATCTTCTTTTAAGAACCCAAGCTATTTTAGGTGCTCGTACACTCGAAGGCGGTCGTCTTTCTGTGCGCGTCGCAGAGGGGGTTGAATTAGAAGTAAGTCGGTCGGTCACGCCTCAAATCAAAGAGATCTGCGGTCTCTAAGGAATTGACTTCGGTGGCCTTTCCTCACTGAGGCTAAACTGTGGAGACACGAGGTCCATCCTATGCGCAAAGTATTTCCTTTTTTAGTCTCCATATGTCTTGTAGGTCAAGCGATTCACCCCAAGATTCAAGAGTCCCAGACCTTCCACCCCAAAATTTCAACAGCAAGCCCGATGGCTCGGGAGGAATCTTTCCAAGTTCGTAAGCAAATGGTGCTCGCAAGTCCATTGAAGGGCATACCTTTTAGATCGGTAGGACCCATGGCGCAAGGGGGTCGTGTCGTCGATATTTCGGTAGATGCGAATCAACCCCACCATTGGATGGTGGCTTTTGCAACGGGTGGCCTTTGGATTACTCACAATGATGGTGCGAGTTGGACCCCGTTGTTCGACCAGGAAGAAGTTGGAATTATTGGTGCCCTCGCCGTCCGCTGGGGAAACCAAGGACAGCCTCAAGAAATATGGATTGGAACGGGCGAACCAAATGCGAGTCGTAGTTCATACGCAGGTGCTGGCCTTTATCATTCACAGAACGGTGGGCAAACTTGGCGTCGCGCAGGTTTAAAAAATAGCCATCGTATTGCACGCATTGTCCTTCATCCCACGGATTATCAAACCGTTTATGTAGCCGCCCAAGGCCCTCTCTATACCGACGGAGGGGAACGAGGCATTTATAAAACGACGGATAACGGAATAACCTGGGTGCAGAGCCTCAAAGGAGGCGATCGCGTGGGAGCGACTGATGTATTGATGGATTTCGCTAATCCCAATATTGTTTATGCAGCCTTATGGGAAAAAGATCGTAAGCCGTGGAATTTTCTAGAAAGCGGTCCTGGTAGTGGGATTTATAAAACGACTGATGGCGGAGCCAACTGGACTCTCGTCATGGAAGGCCTACCTCGTGGTGCCGGTGTAGGTCGTATTGGCCTTGGGCAGAGTCGACAAAACCCTCAAAAGATCTATGCCTTTATGGATAATCAGAACCTAAGACCTACCGATGAAATCAACCCTTACGAAGATGTAACTCGGTTGACGGCAAAAAAAATTCGCTCTATGTCCAAAGATCAATTCCTTAAACTCGAACCGAGAACCCTCCAAAACTTTATTCGAAGTAATGATCTAGATCCGTCATTGCGTGCCGAGACTGTTCTCGAAGATATCTCAAAAGGTACACTCCAAATTCGCGACCTCTTAAATGCCATCAACGATGATAACGCGGCACTTTTTGAAACGGACATTATAGGACCCGAACTGTATGTGACGATTGATGGAGCGGCACGTTGGACCAAAACCCATCATCAGCGGCTTGATAATCTGATCAATACCTATGGATATTATTTCGGACAGCTGGCGGTAGATCCGACGGATGACCGCCATGTTTATTTGATGGGAGTTCCCGTCATCCAGACGCGAGACGGGGGTAAGACCTTCGAAAGCGCTAATGGAGAAGAAGGCGCCATCCCTCATGTTGATCACCATGCGATGTGGATCAATCCCAAGAACCCTCAGCACATTATTTTAGGAAATGACGGAGGTCTTAATATTTCATCGGATGGCGGGAGCAGCTGGCGAGAAATTGAAAATTTAGCCGTAGGCCAATTCTATACGGTCGAAGTCGACCAGGCTGAACCCTATCAAATCTATGGTGGGCTTCAAGACAATGGGGTGATGACAGGGCCGGCTAACAGACTACGACCCCGACAGGGTCGCGATACGTGGAAATCGATTTACGGGGGGGACGGTGGATTTGTGCAAGTCAATCCTCAAGATAATCAAACTATCTATACGGAAAGTCAATTTGGATTCATGTCGCGACTCAAAGGCGCCGAACGAAAATCTATACGCCCTCATGCCGCTCTTCAAGACGATCCCTATCGTTTTAATTGGCAGACGCCGATCAAAATGTCTACCCATGCACCGGATGTGATCTATACCGGGACCCAAAAGGTACTTCGAAGTATGGATCGCGGCGATACGTGGGTTGAACTAAGCGGAGATTTAACGACGAAGCCTCGCTTGGGGGATGTGCCCTATGGCACCATCAGCGCATTGACCGAAAGCCCAAAGCGATTTGGTGTTCTCTTTGCGGGTACTGATGATGGACTCGTACATGTGACGAAGGATGGAGGACGATCATGGACCAATATTTCTAAAGGACTCCCCCGACAACGTTGGGTCTCGAGATTAGAGGCTAGTCGTTTTCAAGAAGGAACTATCTACGTTGTTTTAAATGCATATCGCAATGATTTACAAGAAACATTGCTTTATAAATCAACGGACTTCGGCTCGACTTGGCAGTCCATCAAGGGTAATTTACCTGAAGAAAACTTCAATGTACTTCGCGAAGATCCTTCTAATCCATCGATCCTCTATGCCGGTTCTGATGCTGGAGTATATTGTTCACTGAATGGCGGGCGCTCGTGGGATGTATTAGGTCAAGGTTTACCTAGGGTCCCCGTGCACGATATGGTGATCCAATCCAAAGCCAAGGATTTGGTAGTTGCGACACACGGGCGAAGTGTTTATGTTGCTCCCTTAAATGTGTTGCAGGGCTATACCGATACAATTCGTTCGAAAAAAGCGCATCTTTTTGAAACTCCCAAGATCGCAGCTCGAACTTGGTGGGCTAATGATCGACCTACCTGGTTTAACCCCATCACTGAAGACCCCTTAGATCTTTACTTTCACGTAGCCGCCTCCGGTCTTACTCGTCTTCGATTAGTTAATTCAGAGGGTCAAGAGGTTAAAGCCTGGCAAGTCCAAGCTACGGCAGGATTGAATCACTTTACCTGGGATTATCTGGTGGATCCTGCGGGGTTGAAAAATGTACCCCCAGGAAGACGCCCCTTCGTTACGGCGGGGACTTATCAACTCTCCATGGAATTTGAGGGAGTCATTTTGACCGTACCCTTAATGGTTAGTAAACCTGCTGAAGACACCCCAGGATTTCGTCGTCGAGGTGGTCCTTAAGCAAAGGCTTAGGCGTGGAGGGCTTGCTCAAGATCGGCGATCAAGTCCTCTACGTCCTCAACCCCCACGGAAAGTCGCAAGAGGGAATCGGATAAACCTAAAGCAGCGCGATCTGTTGCAGGCACACTTCCATGCGTCATGCTTGCGGGATGACAGACTAAACTTTCAACGCCGCCTAGTGATTCTGCCAGGGTGAAGACTTTGAAAGCAGCTCCTATCCGCCGAGTTCTTTCTACGTCTAAAGTGTCAAAACTCACCATACCGCTGAACCCCCTCATCTGTTTTTTTGCAAGCGCATGCTGGGGATGCGACGGGAGTCCCGGAAAATAAACACGAGGAATATCCGATCGTTGAGCGAGCCATTCAGCAATCGCCTGAGCATTCTCGTTATGCTTTGCCATTCTTAAATGGAGGGTTTTGGTACCTCGTAGGATCAGCCATGCATCCATAGGAGACAAAATAGCTCCGCCTGCGTTTTGAATAAAACGAATCTTTTCTGAGAGGTCGTCACGAGAAGTGATGACGACACCTCCGATTGAATCGCTGTGACCATTGAGATATTTTGTTGTGCTATGCCAGACTAAATCCGCCCCTAACGCCAAGGGTAATTGATTATAGGGCGTCGCAAAGGTATTATCGATGGCCAAGAGAGCATCCGACTGGGCCTGTTTTAAAATCGATCGAACCGCTGAAATATCCGTTAATCCCAACATGGGATTAGTAGGAGTCTCGAGCATCACCAACCGCGTATTGGGCTTAAGCGATTGTTTTACCAAGTCTAAATTAGCCGTATCCACTTGAGTGTATGAAAGACCGAGACGGGACATAATTTTATCGACCAAGCGGTAGGTTCCCCCGTATACGTTATTCCCCAAAACAAGATGATCCCCTTGGGAGAGTAATTCAAGAATGGCTTGGGTCGCCGCTAAGCCTGAGGCAAAGGCAATCCCATGCCGGCCTCCCTCAAGGGCTGCGAGATTACCCTCCAAAGCCGCGCGAGTTAGATTATGCGTACGTCCGTATTCGTAGCCTTTATGTTGGCCAAATCCCTGTTGCGCATAGGTTGAGGTGAAATAGACTGGGGTCATGACGGCGCCAGTGGTAGGGTCGGGTTCTTGGCCGGCATGAATACAGTTCGTGGCAAAATACCGAGAAATCTTTTTCATGAGGGACCTACCTTCCGAGAGGTGAAGTGAGTTGTAACACTAGAGGGACGAAACGAGGTTTGAAAGCCAAGCCTCATCCACAATTCTAATCCCCAAACTTCGAGCCTTCTCAAGTTTCGATCCCGCCTCGGCTCCCGCAACGAGAAGAGTTGTTTTCGATGACACGCTATTGGTAACTTTTGCCCCTAGATTTTTTAGGTAGTCTTCCGCCTCTTGTCTAGAGAATTGAGTGAGTGCCCCTGTTACGACGACGATCTGCCCTGCGAGAGCTTGAGACTTGGGCTCCCGACGAGGTGCCTCAGGGCGTACATTTAATGCCTCTAGTGTTTCTGATAAATGGGGGTAGGTTTCAAAAAAACTAAGAATGGCCGTCGCCACCTTTGGACCAACTTCTTCAACTGCTTGTAGTTCATCCCACGTACATTTTGAAAATCGTTCCATGGATAAATAGCGCTCCGCTAAAATTTCTGCGGTTCGAACCCCCACAAAAGGAATGCCTAAAGCATGAATCCATTTAGCTAAAGATTTGTGCCGCGCCAACTTCAATTGAGCTAAAAGATTCTGAGCACTTTTGGTCCCCATACGCTCAAGGCCTGCTAAGAATGATTCTCCCTCGGGATCTTCGATAAGTTTAAATAGGTCCCAAGGCTCCTGAAACTTACCACTCTCAATTAATTGTTGAACGAGAGCGTCCCCTAGGCCTTCGATCTGTAGGGACATTCGAGATCCTAGATGGGACAAACGACCCTCTAGTTGAGCCGGGCATCGCCAATTGAGACAGCGAATGGCGACATCCCCCTCGTCAGACTTCCCTAGTGAGCCGTTGCACACAGGGCATGCGGTAGGCATGACCAAAGGGGGGAGATCTTGGGAATGGTCATCGGGAACACGAGCAATAATTTTGGGAATAATATCGCCACCTTTTTCGATGAACACACGATGGCCAATTCTCAGGGCCAGCCGCTCGATTTCATCGGCGTTATGGAGTGTCGCTCGTTTCACGATGGATCCCCCTAGTGATACAGGATCCAGTTCTGCTACAGGCGTTAATTTGCCCGATCGACCCACTTGCCAAATAATATTTTGAATCCGCGTAGTGGCCTGTTCAGCAGGGAATTTGTATGCTATTGCCCATCGCGGGGCTCGATCGGTGAAGCCCAATTGTTCTTGTAGGGTTCTATCATTCACTTTGATCACAATGCCATCAATATCAAAGCCTAAGGTGGCTCTTATCGGCTGAACTCGATTGATAAAGTTCGATAAATCCTTGAAATCTCCGGTTCCATAAAGAGGCATTCGTGAAAAACCCCAACGGCTCAGATCGTCCATGCCTTGCGAATGAACTTCAGCCGAAATCCACTGCCAAGGAATAAACTGCAAACGCCGTCGGGCGACCTCACCACTGTCCAAAAGTTTCATGGTCCCGCTCGCAGCATTACGAGGGTTTGCAAAACGAGTTTCATTAAGTGCATCTCGTTCTCGATTAAGTTCTTCCCAGCGTTTGCGTGATAAAAAAACTTCGCCTCGTATGATGCAATGGTCAGGAGCTTCCCGAGGAAGTTGTAAAGGTATATCTGAAATCGTCTTTGCATTCTCTGTCACATCCTCCCCCAGGGTCCCATCTCCCCGAGTAATGGCTCGAACTAACGCATGCTTCACATACTCTAACGACAGCGAGAGTCCATCAATTTTCAACTCATAAGCAAATTGAAGTCCATCCGTTGAAATCCATCGTCTCATCCGAGTAATCCACTCTTGAATTTCATCGAACGAATAGGTATTAGCGAGACTGTACATCGAAGGCACGTGCTCCACCTTGGAAAAGGCACTGAGGGGTGTGCTGCCGATACGTCTAGTGGGCGAATTTGGGTCTATCCACTCGGGATACTGTGTTTCTAAAAGAACTAACTCTTGTTCTAAGTTGTCATATTCGGTATCGGATAGTGTGGGCTGATCCAAAATGTAATAGCGATATCGATGCTCTCGAATCTGGTCAACTAAAAATTTAATACGATCACGGATCATGACTTAGAAATCCCTCGATGTTGAATGCTGCCAAGTAATCCTAAAACTAAACAAAAAGCCAAGGTAGAACTTCCCCCGTAGCTAAAAAATGGGAGAGCCATGCCTTTATTGGGCAGCGCCCCAATTACCATCCCGACATTGACGAAAAAGTGCAAAGAAAAAATACACGCTGCTCCGATAGCAAAATAGGATTCTTCAAGGGTTCGAGCTCGGGTTGCAATCTCCAGCATTCGGGTAATCAAAAGACCAAAAAGACTCAGAACTACGCATACGCCGATATAACCATGCTCCTCGGCCCAAACGGAAAAAACAAAGTCGGTCGTTTTAACAGGGATAAAGTTCAATTGAGTCTGTGTTCCGCCCCCGATCCCACGACCCCACAACCCTCCATTGCCGATCGCAATTCGACTCTGATTGATTTGATAACCGGGTCCCTTTAGATCCTTTGAGGGATTTAAAAAAGTCATCACACGTTCTTTTTGATAAGGCTTTAATACATATTTCCATCCCCCGATCCCAACCAGCGATAATAAGATCATCACGATCACCACACTTTTTAGGCGAAGTTTTTTAATGAGTGGAATCAGGATAAAAACAGGTAAAAAGCTAAGAGCCATACCTAGATCAGGCTGTAAAAAAATTAAGACCATTGGTGCTAAGATCACAGCCGATAAAACCACCCCTAAATATTTGGGTGTTCGATCGGGTTGATACTGTCCCCAAAGGTGACTCACCATGAGCAATGTGATCCATTTCGCCAACTCAGAAGGCTGAAAGGTCCCTAGAAAGCCCAAGCTGAACCATCGGGTACTTCCTCCGATGGTTTTCCCAACGAGCAAGATGAGGATGAGGCTCCCTAGGGATAACAGGTACATGGGAATGCTCCAATGAAAAGCGCGCCCTCCTTCTCGCTGGCGCACCAAAATCCCTAAAGCAAAACTAATCCCTAGCCAGATTGCATGCTTAATCCAAAGAAACTGAAGAGGAGTATTCCGTCCGGCTGAATAAATATTCATTAATCCCAGGCACGCTAAAAGCATGGCGGGGAAAAAAATATTACGAAAGGAAAGCGGGGAGGGCATACCCGACATGATGACTAAGCCTCAAAAGACTATCGACGAGAAGGCGATGAAGAAGAATTGGCTGAAGGGTCTAGACGAGGACGATCCACCATCCAATATTTTACTAACTTCGCGGCAATTGGCGCAGCAGTATCTGCCCCAAACCCACCATTTTCAACCAAAACCGCAAAGGCGATCTCCGGACGATCTTTAGAGGCATACCCCGCAAACCAAGCATGATCTCTAAGAGATTTTGCCTGCTGCAGATAGTGGGATCGATTCACAAATTTAGCGACTTGAGCGGTCCCTGTTTTACCCAACATATCAACATCATTTAACCGAGATCCGGCTGCCGTTCCAGATCGAACGGTTTGAAGTAATCCCTCATGAATGATCGCCCAATAACGGGGCTCAAGCGTAATAGAGGGAAGGGAAGGTACATCTTTAATATTGACCTGACCAGTCGACTCACTTTTGTCACCGTAGTACAGATGGGGCCTAACGGGACGACCTTGATTCGCTAAGGTGGCATAGAACTTAGCCAGTCCAATGGGGGTCACTCCCACTTGTCCTTGACCAATCCCTACGCTGATCGTTTCTCCTGCATACCACTTAGGATCCTGGGGAGACGCCTTTGCTTTCCATGCTCGGCTAGGGATTCGAGAGGTTTTCTCATTGGGCAAATCAATTCCAGTATCAACGGTCAATCCCCAACGGTGTGCAGTCTCATAAATATCATCCACATCGAGCCGATTAGCAATTTCATAAAAATAAATATCACAACTTTGCGCGATAGCGGGGATAAGGTTAATGGCTCCGTGCCCCGTTTCTTTATCACATCGAAAATCACGACCATAGAATTTTTTACGCCCGTTGCAATAGAAGATCGTCTCCGGCGTAATCACTTTCTTTTCGAGACCCGCAAGAGCCGTTAAGAGTTTAAAGGTTGATCCAGGAGGATAAAGGCCCTGAATGGCTCGATTCATCATCGGCTTGTCTGGATTATTGAAGGTCGCATCGACTTGAGATTGCGACATACGTCCCGCAAAAACATTCGGATTAATACTTGGAGAAGAATACATGGCTAACACCCCCCCATCTCGGGTATCTAAAACGATTGCCGCACCCTTTTTCCCTATAAAACTCTCTTGTAATATTTTTTGCATCCCCAAGTCCAAGGTCAAAACGAGGCTTCGGCCCACTTGGGGAACCTCTTCATCGAGTAAAGCAATTTCATCTCCGGATCGATTGACCATAATGCGCTTAGCGCCATCTCGCCCTCTCAAGTCACTATCCCATTGCGCCTCAATGCCTTCTCGACCCACCCATTGTCCCAACTGAAAGGTACCGGGTTTTTTCTTGAGCGTTCTCGAATCCACTTCTCCGATGTAGCCGAGTACATGACCAGCTAATTCATTGTCCCGATAGGATCGTCGCGGTGAACTTTCAATGGATAAGAAGGGAAATCGAGCTTTGAGTTGTTCTGATAGCGCCAGTTCTGCTTCCGTTAGGTTTTTTTGAATGGTCAAGGGCACAATACCCGATTCTTCATCTCGATAGGATTGAACCGCCTTCAGAAAAGGCTCTTCCTCTAAATTAAATGCACTTGCAAATGCGGACAAAAGCTGGGGATCAAACGGGAGATCATCACGGTGAATTACCAATTCATAGGCATTCACGTTATCGACTAAACGCACACCGTTGCGATCATATAAAATTCCCCGAGGGGCATGAATAAGTCGAAGTTTAATCGCTTGATTCTGGGCCCGTTCTTGAAAATAGCCTCGCTTAAATATCTGAATATAACCGTAATAGACAAAATTAAAGACGAGCGCGATGATGAAAAACCATTTGAGTTTTCTTGCGCTTTGTTCGACCAACCAACGAATTTGAGGATTCATGACTTACGCTGTTTCTCAAATTTGATAAGTTGCCAAGAGAGCGCACTTAGAAGCGGGATCGATACTATAGCCCACAGATACATCGAATCCCATGCCCATACCTGATTTAAACGCCAGTTTAAAAAGAGATACCCCAATAGGTGTATGACGGTCGCTCCTGCAAATTGGATAAGGTGCGCTGCATAACTGTAAGGTGGAATTTTTTTTCGTACCCAAAGAGCGATCAGGCCTACTGTGAGATTAGCTAAAGGAAGTGAACCTAGCCATGGAGTAGCTCTAAACGATAACTCCACACTCCACCCGCTTAGGGTAAGCCAAAGAGTGGACAGAAGCCACGAAGTGGGATCGAGGGCCAAGGCATGAATTAAAAACGTATGGACCAACCATTGCCCCAATGGATGTGCCCCCAACCCTAAGAGTGCTCCAAGCGATAAAAAAGCTAAGATGCGGCGAAGGGTGATGATGGATGAATTTACCTGGGTAGCGTTCATCGTAATTCCTTCACTGGACCACAGGTTCGCTGAGCGATTCTAAAGGAAGTGGGTGAGGAAGAACCAACACATAGCGAAGTTGATCTAAACGAGGAGCTAGTTGAACGAAGATACGAGAAGCCCCTCCCTCACTCCGGATCTCTTTGACAAACCCCACTAAAAGCCCTCGAGGATAAATATTATCCAGTCCCGAGGTAAAAATAGATTCACCAGTCTGTACCGATTTTTCTGACCGTAAATATAGAAGCTCAGCCATATTATTGCTACGCCCTTGAAGAATTCCTGACGACTTTGATGCCGATAGGTACACGGCCATACCGATATTGGGAGCATCCACGGGTAGAATTTTTGATTGATGGGATCCGACGGACCACACCCGTCCAATGACTCCTTGAGTTGTAATCACGGGTTGATCGATTTGTAGACCTTCACTTGCACCCTTATTAATAATGAACGTCCCAAAAAATTGTGGGCGCGTGTGATAAATCACTTCAGCCGTAATCGATTGGGCAGTGGTTGATTTTTGAAGTTCGAGTATTTGGGTTAACCCCTCTAGGGATTCGCGATCTTGGCCCCATCGACGCTGTTGGTCTTGTAGGCTTTGAATTTGATTCCTGAGTTGCTGATTCTCGGCGAGGACATCCTCTAAAAACCGCATCCTCTCGACACGAGCTATCTTGTTTTGCTGACGGGCGTCCAACCACTGTAAGAGGGGCCTTGAGAGCCCGGTATCCCAAGCTGGGCTTCGCAGGGATACCGGACGGATAAAGACCCAAACAAAATGTAGGGACCAGATGAAAATAATGATCCATGAGGGCCATCGAGTCCAGAAAGGCTTCGACTTCAAACCGCCGGTATAAACCATAGACCTACTCGATGAAATTAATCTAAGATCTGAATGCGACGAAGGAGCGGAATATCATTGAGCAAGACCGCCGTTCCCTCAACGACGCTGTAGCGGGGATTCTCGGCTCTAAAAACGGGAAGATGAGTCTCTTTTCGAATTCGCTCATCGAGACCCTTGATTAAGGAACCACCCCCCGATAGGCAAATTCCCCGATCAATGAGATCTGCTGATAATTGTGGCGGGGTTTCAGCCAAAGCCCGACGCACCAAATTCAAAATCTCATTGATCGGCCCACTTAGAGCCTCTCGAATTTCTGCATCATTCAAAACCAAAGTCTTCGGCAGACCCTCAAAGGCGTCACGACCTGAAATTTCCATTGTTAAGGTCTTACCCAAGGGGTAAGCGGACCCTAGAGTCATTTTGACCTCTTCAGCCGCTGATTCTGAAATGACTACATTGTATTTGTCTTTTATGAACTTGGTTACGGCTTCATCCATTTCATCGCCGGCTACGAGAATGGAGTCTGAGAAGACTTTGCCGTGATAACTCATGACTGCAATATCAGTGGTGCCTCCTCCGATATCGACAATCATGCACCCTCGTTTTTCACTAATCGCTAACCCTGCACCGATCGCTGCAACCATAGTTTGATCTGCAAGAAAAACTTCATTGGCTTTAGCATCATAGCAACATTGACGGACGGCTCGTCGTGCCACTTGATGAGCGCGCGGCGGAACGGAAACACAAATACGCGTAGTCAAATGTAGCCGACCATGTTTCACTTTGGCTTTTTTAATAAACGCATCGAGCATTTTTTCGGCGGCATCAACTTCGTAAATCATACCGTCACGCATCGGACGAACCGTCTTCACGCCTTGCGGTGTTCGCCCCATTAATTGCTTCGCCTCGTCTCCGACAGCCTCAACTTCATTCGATGTGGTATTGATCGCCACAATACTGGGCTCATAGATCACCACTTGACCGAGTTGTTTGACATGAATGAGCGTGGATGCCGTCCCTAAATCAATGGCGAGATCCGTCGAGATCAAATTGCTCCAAAAATCTGTTTTTAACCATGGATACATAGTCGGGTTTCTTTCACAATGCCGGAAGAATAGATTTACGTACTTGTTGCTCGTTGCCTAGAGTATATTTTTGATTTCCTGTATCAGTAGGTCGGGGCTAAACCGCTGCGGTAATTCTTTGTGATAGCCCCGAACCCACGTTTGTCCATTGACCAAAATAAAGGGGATCGCTCTTTTACCCGTTTCCGACTCTAATTTTTCGGCTGCTCCTTCAATTTTCTCAATATCCACCTTTTCGTAGACGATACCCACGGAACCAAGCCATTGTTCTAAGCGTCGACAGTCTGGGCACCAATCGGCGGAATAAACTTGAAACTTTACATGCTTAAGATCATCCATGACACCTCTCCGAGTTGGCTTTGCTTTGGGCTTACTTCAATGATATTCTGCCTACTCTGAAGGCATTGGCCTGGGTAGCTCAGTTGGTAGAGCAAAGGACTGAAAATCCTTGTGTCGGGGGTTCAATTCCCTCTCCAGGCACCACTCCCCACTTCTTTTTTTTAACGAGTTGAACTTTATGGCTAAGTCGAATATTCCTAAAATTATTCAAGTCCAAAAACCTGCTCCAAGTTTAGATCATTTTCAAAAAAGTCTATTCAAAGAAGATCCCTCCAAAGTGTTTAAAAAAATCTTGTGGGCCGTGGGGATTTTTGTGGCTCTTCTTTTGGTTACTTATTTTATAAGACAGGCCCGTGGGAAGGCCGTTCTAGCATTTCAAGCTCAGTTGAGTGCCCTTCGAATCGAAGCCTTAGGAACGGAATTTGAACCCAAGAAAGGCGAAGCCCTCACGCAATCGCTCGCGCGCCATCTCCCCCAAGCGGAGGCCTTGTTATCCCAAGTTCCTTCTAGCCAGAGAAATGGGCTCATCAACCTCATTAACAATTGGCGGCTGGTGCTCAGCCTACCTCCTTTGGCGGATACGCCGAGTTCTCTTCAGACTTGGGAACGAATCCAACAAGCCAATCAGGCTCTTCTATTGGGTCAACCCCAAGAAGCCCAGGCCTTTTTGAAGCCCCTTGAATCCGAAGCCGACACCCCCTCTTCGTGGGCCCAAGCCTATTGGGAGATTCAACTTATGATTGATCAGGCCCAGGGGGATGCTGTTTCAGCCCGAAAACATCTCGATCTTTACCACCAAGCCTTTCCCGAGGGGAATGAAGTTTTGAAGAAATTGCGCCGATCTATACTATAGGTATAGTTTGTAAAAAACTTCCTAAGAGCGATTCTCTTGATTTTATAGAGAGTTGAATCAGTTTTATTCATATAAATACTGATATATTTGGATTTATAAAAATACATTATTCATGGTGCTTGTCTAAAATGAAAAGTTTCATGATTTTATATAGACATCCTCTGTGAATAGGGTGTAACTTTCAGTATCTCCTTGAGGTTGCGGCCCCAAGGTCTTTCTATCTAGTTAAAAAACCTATCCTGACGATTCAGGATTTTTTGGAGTTCATCCTATGAACCGTATTACTTCACGTCTTGGGCTAACAGCGATTGCTCTAGTCTCAGGCTCCGTTCTTTTTGCGCAGAGCACAACTACAGGTAGTGTCTCGGGCATAGTAGTTGGATCTAACGGCAAACCCGTTGCAGGTGCTGCTGTAAAAATTACTTCGGGCCAAATCTCCCGAACAGCCCTTACGGATGCTTCAGGATCTTTTCGTTTTGGACTTTTGAATGTTGGAAATTGGTCAGTCCAAGTTTCCGCCGATTCTTACCAAAACTCCACAGGATCCGTGCTGGTTACCTCAAATGAAAATCAAGCCTTAACTCTCCGTCTTGCTTCCCTTGGTTCCGCTACGGTTACTGTTTCGGGGTCTGCTGCGGTTGTGGACTTCACCACCAACCAAACGGGTCTAAATATTTCGATGGAAAATTTAACCGCTGTCCCCAAAGGCCGCGATTTCAATGATCTCGTTCAATTGGCTCCTGGCGTCACCAATTCTGGTGCCCTCGGTGGTCCTTCCATCTCGGGTGCTTCTAGTTTGGAAAATTCTTACTTTATTGACGGCGTCAGCACTCAAGATACGCGTAAGGGTTTTCAAGGTGGTTCTCTCCCAGTGGACTTCATCGATCAAGTTGAAATTCAAACCGGTGGATTCAAACCTGAATTCAGCGCTCTTGGCGGTGTGTTCTCCGTTGTGACCAAATCCGGTACCAATCAGTTCCAAGGTTCTGCTTGGGTGAATAACGATTTGTATAAATACTCAGCTGTCCCCAAGAAGAATGCAGCCGTGCAACAAGGCAATCCCTTCGAGCGTATGGACTACGGTGCAACCGTTAGCGGTGCCTTGATTCCTGATCAGCTCTTCTACTTCATCGGTGTCAATCAAACTTCAACCGATCGACCTGGTAGCACCAATCTGATTGGCTTAAAAGATTCTAATACCGTTGGTGAAGATACTAATCTCTACGCCAAGGTTAATTATTATTTGACAACTGATCAACAGCTAACGGCAACTATTCAATCACGTGAAGCCACCTTCAAGACTCCTAACCTTTACCCCTTTAATGGCGATGCTCAATGGGGTGAGACCGTTACCTCTAAAACTGAGAACTTTGGCTTAAGTTACGATTGGAATATTTCATCGAATGTCCAATTGTCAGTCAAAGCGGGTCAAACGACCTTCTCGAATACAGAGAACCCAACTAATAAAACCGACAATTTGGTCGTCGACTTCATGCGTGCAGCGAATGACGGAAACCCTGCCACAACTCCTCTGTCTGCTTTCTACCGAGGCGGCTATGGTGTTTTCGATGCGGTGAACGAAAACGTCACCACACAATACCGTGCGGACTTGTCTTGGTTCTCGGGTAATCACAACTATAAAATTGGTATTTCTGCTATGGAGTCCGAATATACTTTGGACAACAGCGCAACCGGTTCAAGTGCTCAATACTTTAATGGACTTGGTCAACTCTCAACATCAGCCTTGCCTTATATTGTAGTCCTTCGCTCAACTGGAGGGGGGGCTTGGAATGGTATTTACCGTCAGTGGTATTACAACGATCGTTCCACCATCAAAGCTAAATACATGGCCACTTATCTCCAAGACACTTGGGAAATGTCCCCAGGTCTACGTTTGTCTTATGGTGGTCGGTTTGAATCCCAAGAAATCATTAACAATGCGGGTCAAACAGCGCTCAAGTTTAATGACCTAATGGACTTATTCCAACCTCGCGTTGGTTTGACTTGGGATCCCTACAACAATGGGCAGACTAAGTTGTCCGTCAATTACGCCAAGTATTTTGTGGCTATTCCGATGCAACCGGTCATGAGAACGGGTGGTACGGAAATCTATGTACGAAATTACTACACCGCTGCGAATACTTCGTATAACACCTCAACAGGCGCTTACTCCATTAATGTCCCCACGAATGTTCGTGCCAATGTTTCCACCATCATCGACTACGGTGTTTACTTCACTGCTCCTCCTCTAGTTGACGGAACTCAACTCACTTCCCGCGTGGAATGGGTCATGGGTATCGACCACATCTTTAAGGGTGGAATGCTCGACGGGTGGACTATGGGTGCGAAGTACATCAATCGCAAACTTCGTGATCCTATCGAAGATTCCGTCATTGATGAAGATTACGGAATGTATTCCGTTCTTTGGAATCCCAAACCAGGACCCGTCACCTACACCCCACATCCGACTCTTGACGATGCGGGTAACCCTCGTTTAAGCGGCGGCAAGATTCGATTTACCGCAGCTGAGAATCCTTTCAAAGAAGCCTACAATGATTACGATGCTGTGGTCATCACGGGTGAAAAGAAGTCTGGAGCTTGGTACTTTAATGGTTCCTACACCTGGAGCAAACTCTTTGGAACCTATGAAGGGCTTGGTCAATCTAGTAATGGACAAGCTGATGCTTTGATCACTTCTACCTTTGATCATTATCCTTACGTCGGTGAGGGATTACTTCCCATCGATCGCACTCACGTGCTCAAGGTCTTTGGAAGTTATAGCCTTGACTTGATGGGCAATCCCCTAACCATCGGTCTTTCGGGAACTGTTCAATACGGAACTCCCAAGAGTCTCTTTGATGACGGAACTGCCTCAGGCGATCCTTCATTAGATATCGGTGGCTACGGTAATGCAGTTCCTAAATTCGGACTTTACGGCTCCGAAGGACGAACTCCTAAAAATGCATTGTTTGATATGTTGATTGATTACAGTTACAACTATATGGGCTACCGTATTACGCCTAGTGTGACCGTATTCAATCTCTTCAATCGACGTACGGCCACCACAACGAATATTTACGGAACCACGAGTTCTGGTAGTGTCAATCCCTTCTATGGATTTGAAACAGGTTGGAACTCTGGCCGTGCTATTCGGTTCGGTGTTAAGGTTCAGTTCTAAAAACGAACCACGTCTCTATAAAAAAGGACCCGTAAGGGTCCTTTTTTAATGCTTAAAATACCAAGCCCCCTCTCGCGGGTGATGCGATGACTGTTTACACCGGTTTTTGCTCTATAAAGATCTTTTCAGTCCACCACTCGTAAACTAGAGGCAGGAGGTACTTGTCTGTTTCCAAGACGTTACATCATGGCCAGTTTATTTATCGGGGGCCTTCTGCTTCTATTGTCTTTAGCGCAGGGTCTTTTTCGGAAGAGTGATGACTTGGTGTTCGGACGGGACACAACCCCGGCGCTCCTCGACATCGATAATTTTTCCGTCGAAGCTAGTCTTCATCTGGAGCCGGGTTGGAAACCCTTATTCCACAAACCCCAAGAGCCCGAATCGGAACCTTTGGGCTCGTGGGGTTTTGGATTTCCTTGGGAGTCTGCTGCTCCTTTTTCGAGCCCTCATGGTTTTCCATTGAATGGCCCCGGAGGTCGGAGCAAGATTTACCTTTGGCGAAATTTAGAGTGGCGAGCCTATTCCTATGAGGCCCCTATCGTCTCTTTTCGCTTGAACCCCTCCAACAACAAACAAGCATTAGTGACCTTTCAATTTGGATTGAAACGTTATGAAACCCAACTCATTGATTATCCTGAAAATCGTATTCGATGGTCGATCCCCTCGGGTCCTTGGAGTCGATTTAGTTGGGATGGTCGATCGGTCCTTATTGGGTTCTTTGAAAAATCAAACAGACTTTTAGTAAGTACATGGTCGATTGATGAGGAGCCCTCGGAGAAATCCTTGGCCGCCTACCGGGAACCCGATTTTCAAAGAGTTCCCGCCGATCTCGCGACCCGCCCCGATAGTCTTTCGGACGATGGACGTGATTTGCCCGGGAATCGCATTGTTCTTATTTGGTCGAAGTCTCATCAGATGTGGTTTCCCCGAAGCGACCAGCTGTGGGTCAGCGACGGTTCTTTTTGGACTCTGTGGCATTTAAATGAACAGGGTTGGAAACGGACCCAAGGGGGTGCAGGTCAGTTGATTCCTCAGTTTCCCGATCATTTTCGGCTAGTAACCCCTCTCAAAAATGACACCCTCGGCATGGTGAATGTCGATGAAAAAGCCCCATTGTCTATTCAAAAATGGGATCCCTCCAGAGACCCTCTTCCCCAAGATTCCGATCGTTGGTTTTGGAAATCGACGGGTGCCATTTCCTATGAGGGCGAACGCTGGGGCAGCGCTCGAGCGATTCCACGAACCCGTTGGGCCGAAGAACTCAGAGAGAAGTACAAGGCAGAGACGCAACGGGTTCTTCAGCGTCGCCCAGAACTTCGCTCCGATTTACCACAAGGCCCTCGTCTCCAGCTACTAGAAGCCCATGGAAAGGCTTGGGTATGGGTCGGCGATGAAATTTATCTCCTTAATCTTTTAGATACGTCAACAACCCGTGCCGTTCGTTCATGGTTTCGTTGATGGGGAGGATTTGATTGCCCATTCATTTGCTCATTATTGACGATAACCCCAACTTACTTCGGGCTCTCACGCGCCTTCTCTGCGCTCATCAAGATTGCGTTTTACATAGGTCAACAGAGGACGCTGACGTTCGTCAAAATCTCAATGGTTTTAACATTCAAGGAGTTCTACTGGATCATGATCTAGCTAAAGGCCAGAGCCCCATTATTCTTCGAACCCTCAGAGAGGATTTCCCTTCGATGGTATCAAACACGTGGTTGATGCACGGCGCACTCGAAATACCTCAATGGACTCCCAATGATTTTGTGGGGGTCGCCGGCACCCTAGTGAAACCCCAGGGGCTCAATCAATTGATTCCCTGGTTGGATCAACTCCGCCAATCTTATCCCCCACCCCTCTCGAGCGAAACTCTGAAAACCCTTTTAAGGTCTGTGCCGGCGGAACCTGAGGAGCCAAGCCTGTCACCAGGGAAACCCGCCACGCCTTTTCAAGAGTTAGAGTGGGCCCTCAAGGATCGAGGGGCTTGGAATGTTGAAATCGCCACGCTCCTTGAAGCCCTAGAGGAGAGATTAAGCACCCATGAGGCCCAGATTATTTTGGATAGATTTAAGTTTAAAAGACCTAATGTCTAGATATTAAAATAGACATTACAATTTATGTCTAGTTATATAATTAGACATTAGGAGAATCTATGAATACTAGTCTACTTAGTATTGGAGATATTTGTACTGAGACCGGCCTGTCCTCTGATGTGGTCCGAGTATGGGAGCGCCGCTATGGATTTCCAATGCCGGTTCGCTTGCCTTCCGGTCACCGCCGCTACCGGGCGGAAGATCTCAATCGTCTCCGTCTTATTGCTGAAGCGGTCGCTTCCGGCCATCGACCTTCGATGGCGGTTCGTTCGAGTACAGATCAACTTGAGGCGATGGTTTTAAAGAACGCCACTGCGGCCCCGAATCCTATACTCGATGAGTTGATGATCGCTACGCAAAATTCAAATTCAGAAAAGATCAAAAATCTTTTAGCCGAAGCGTTATTCCAACAAGGCCTCCGAGATTTTGTCATTCATACGATTGCTCCCCTGCTTGAGCGCGTGGGCGTGGCTTGGGCAGAAGGTCGACTCGATATTCATCATGAAAAACTACTTACAGAAGTACTCGAAGATCTTCTTCGTAAACTCCGTAACGAATTGGATCAACAAGCCAAGGGTCCTCGGGAAGTGGTCTTGATGACGACTTTGCCTGGAGAGCGACATCGATTGGGTTTGCTGATGGCTGCACTAATCTATACCTACAAGGGCTACAAAACCGAAGTACTCGGCATGGATGTTCCTGTGGCCAACATCGCCAAATCAGCTCGGCAAGTGGGGGCCCACAAGGTTGCGGTCAGCTTGTCTATTCTCACTGCAGGCGAAAGTGTCCGCCGTCTCCTAAAAGATCTGCAAGAACGCTTGCCCCAAGGTTGCGGTTTAGTTATCGGAGGCCAGGGGGCCTCAAGGACTCGCAAAGTTCAAGGGGTCGAGCGCATGACTCGACTAGAAGATATTTAAATTATTGATAAATCTAGGCTTAGCTTTCTTTTCATTCTTTTCCCTTTAACATTCAATGTATAAATATTGAAATATTTATACTTAATAATTATTTATGTTGGTCTAGGAACTTTTTTGTGAAATTAAGCAAGACTTTATGCCTTTGTTGCTCTATTGTTCTTTTAATAGCCTTTGATTCCATATCAGGCTAGGTCTAGGCCTAGTTCTATTTATTTTCATTTACAAACCAACACGAGAAAAAGATTTCTCGTACATTTGCGACAGTTATGTCGCGGAGGACTACACGTGATGCGTTTCACAAAGTTCGTTAAAGCTACCACCTTGGCCATCATGGCCACTGGCGCACTCTCAGCTCAAATGTTTTCGGGTTGGGACGGTGCGGTTAAATTCACCACCGGTAATGCCTCCGGATCCATCGCTAATAAAACAGGTTTCAACGATGGTGAAACTTTAAACACCTTTGCATCCGGTTTTGAATTCACAAAAAATAATTGGGTTGTCGGCATCAACTATCGAATCAATCCAGGCCGTTTTAATTTGGTCAGTTCCATTCCTCACACCTCACAAGCTGGAACTGCTTTGGTGTCGGGTACACCCGCAGGAACTTACGCAAGTATCGTACGTAAACCTGAGTCTTTTGGTTATGACTTTAACGTTTTGTATCGCGACAATTTCTATCGTGAAGGCATGTATTATCAGGTTGGAGTCCGCGCACAACGATGGACCGTGAAAGAAACTGATACGGGTTCTCGTGAAACATGGTCACTATCGGGAACAACTTATACGTTGGTTTCCTCGTCTGCGGTTGCTGTAAGCAACACCACTAGTTCAATGACTTTGAATCCTACCTTTGGTATCGGTCAGCGCTTCACAGATCGTTACAGCGGTGAACTCAACATCACTCAATCCAATGTGAAATTCCCCAACGCCGGTAGCAAAACCGGATTTATCACTGAACTCAGTTTTGGTATCAAGTTTTAATCGCCTCTCGCGACTATTTGGAGTAAACAATGAACCGATTTAAATCATCTCTCACCATGCTCTCCCTTGCATTGGTTGCCGGTCCTGTTCTGATGGCTCAAGAAGCCACTGGAGCCCTCACTGGAACCGTGCGAGACCGCAAAGGTAACCCCGTCCCAGGTGTTGAGGTCCGTATCTCAGCTCCAACTTTGCAAGGGGTTCGCACGATCTTCACCGATGCTAATGGTAGTTATCGCGCTCCGCTCCTGCCTCCCGGCAGTGCCTACAGCATCAGCCTCCGCAAGGAGGGCTTTGTTGGTGCATCCGCGACCGGCGTGAGTGTCAATGTTTCCCAAACGTCTCGTCAAGATCTATTGATGGAGGCTACAAGCGCTTCAGCTACGGTTGAAGTGTCGGACAACAAAGCCAGCGTGGATAAGACCAATACCTCATCACAAACGACCATCACCGCTGAAACCTTTGATGTGCTTCCTGGAACCACACGCGGTATCGCAGATGCTGCCTTGAGAGCTCCCGGTGTCACCCCCGGTGGTTTCACCGACGGTGGTCGCTTATCCATTCGTGGACAACAAGGGTTTGGAACTCGATTCCTCCTTAACGGCGTGGATATTGCTGACAACGTATTCGGCGGTACCAACGGTCGAAATTCATATTACGTTGATGATTCAATCGCTGAAATTCAAGTCATTCAGTCACCCATCAATGCCAA